>OLPK01000032.1_pt1 | contig 174824 bp, 137 predicted proteins | sample 1672261 | NCBI WGS metagenome assembly OLPK01 (sample SAMEA3136665, study PRJEB25190) | human gut metagenome
CGTAGGGCGTTGCCCTACGCTATATAATTAAGCCCTTTCAGGGCACTCCGCAAAATTATCATTTAAGTGCATTTTCACAAACGATTTTTGTCAATGTATTCGCCTGCCCTACTTCCTTACCATCTACAAAAATGCGCAATCCTTTTCCGCAATGATAGCGATCACCATTCTTATCCCAAAGAATCGTCAGATTATGACCATGATATAATACATTATCCAAGCAGAACCAATCCCACTTGTCGGCAGGAATTAAGGGGTTCACTTCAATCGTATTATCCAAACGTGGACGAAGTCCGATCAATCCTGTAATTATCAGGTCGTTGAAAGTGGAATGGTTATAATAACGGCTACGTTCCTGATCTCCTTTCAGCCAATAACCGGTCACCTCATCCAAATATTCACCAATATAGGGACGACCACGATGATACTGTGATTCCACATACAATTCCATCTGACGGAAATATACACTGTCAGACAATACAGTCTGCGGATAATTATTCATAAAGTTAGCCATTGCTGTCAATGTCTGTGCGGAAGCAAACGGCCAGATAGCACCGTCCCACTCACACTTGCCTACTCCACGTGTACGGAATTCCGGATGACGACGTTCTGCAGTTGTCAGTCCATAAGGAGCAGAAAAGCCTTTTTCATCCATAATTTCTTTCCAGGCAATTTCATACTTTTGGGTGGTATCCGGCAGGTTGAAATACCAAGGAATATATCCGATTGCTTCACGCACATTCGCGGAAGAGTCCGTACGCATCGTCTCAAAAAACTGATGACGTGTATTCCACAATTCATTTTCTACCAGATTTTTCAAAGTATCTGCTCTCATGCCATATTTCATAGCCATCCCCTCATCACCGGAAAGAATTCCTATACATGAAAGTGCTTTGGCATTGCCATACATATAGCTATTGATTGTCGGCCGGGCATATTTCTTCCTCCGTCCGCCACTGATTGATTCTTCCATACCATCCTGTACGTCACCCTGCCAATACAATCCGTTCTTCAAACGGTTCGTACGTTCCCAACGCTGGTATTCGGTTTCCAGATCTTTCTTCATATCCAGCAGATAGTCCTTATCACCATCTACCATGTAACGAGCCAAAACAGCATCTGCGTTCCATGAGCTGAACTTATCCATTTTCTTCATCGGACCGCCATCATTGCCACGATACCATGTATGAATAATCTGATCCAAATATTTCGGATCACGCAACCAACGGCTTTCATAAATGTGATGTCCAATAGCACAAGCAATCAAATTATATTTATCAGAATAAGAACGCTGAACGAGAAACTCGGTCATGCCATAGCCAACAGGAGTCTCCTTGATATGCTTACGCAATGACCACCAACGATAATAATACATTTCTTCAAAGTTATGTTGCGGACACTCGAACAAAGGAATATTTTCCTCCATCCATTCCGAAGCCTTTGCATTGGGAATTGCCTGAACAATATTTTCGTCTTCCATACCGTTGAAATAGTCTGCATAATGACTGAAGTCAGCATACTTTAAAAAAGCAGAAGACGCATCTTTATCTGCAGAAGATGTTTTCACATTGGCAATGCCATATTCAGCCAATGGATCTTGCGCACCTGCATTCGGCAGATCATAAGTCTGGTCGGCAGGAGTATCTACAGTCGGGAATGTACGAGGTACGCCAGTACGGAATACGATTCGCTCCACAGCAGCCACGGGCGCATAGAACATACGCAGCCCTACTCTCTTGCCATCTACATATACTTGAATATTACGATCAACAGTAGAAAGGACTGCTTCTACATGATAAACCTTTCCTGCTTCATATTTCATCATATTTGCAAACCGGGAGCCGCCTTTCAATCGGAAAATGCCATCATCAGTAAGTTCCATACGAGAACAGGCTATTCCATTCTCATCCAGAAATTCAATGTGGAGTGTACCTTTATTATTCTGGCCGGCTTTCAAATCAAATGATACTTTTAATTCTTTAGAGGCCGGAATTTTACGTTCCACTTTGGCATAATCAAACGGATCTTTATCCTGCAACTTCAACCATTGATCCTCCAAAGAAACAGGGGCCCAAACCGGAGAATAAATATTCCAGTCAGTCAGTTCCGCAATTGATTTATTTTTAGAGAAATCATCATCCGCATGTGCTGAAGCATTTATTTCCACCGGGACAGGAATACGGGAAATCCACATATCTTCCTTGTTCACACTGTAAGAAACCCACAAATCACCATCGGCAGGTACCCCATTGCCTTCCTGAATACCACGTGGATATTGAGGACCGTATGATTTATAATTTCCTCCATAACGCATGGGAGTGATTTCACCATGCACCAGATTCAATGTTGTATATTCCAATCCATCTTTACTCAAAGATATAGCCAGCGGCCAACGAAATTCCGACGGATTATATACAGTGGCGTATGTACCATCACTTAAACGCTGCCCCCAAATTTTCGCATTGCTATTGACGAAACCTTTTGCACGAAGCACAGGCTCTGCCCAAGTATGTCCGCCATCCTCACTGATAGAGGTAAGCGCATGTTTCCAAAGACTGGCAATACGTCCATCCGGCAATGTATAACAATTGAATGCTTTGTATCCTTTCTTCAGCGGGAGAATAGGATCTTCACGGTCGGCTTCTTCCACCCACTGCATCATATACAGCGGATTGTCAAGAATTTCCTGGCAAGCCTTCACAAACTCACGATCCTTGCTTTTCTTAAAATACGGATAATCAGTATTCTTTTCATTAAATCCATGATTATAATAAATGAAATAGATCGGTCCGTAAGAACCGTCTTTCTTTATTTCACGAACCACCCGGCCAATACCGTTTCCATCATTGGGATCATCTTTTTTATCCAAAGCAACTCCATAATTTCCCATTGTAATCAGCTTGCCGGATTTAGAAACATAGAATCCGACACGCTGGTGCATAATGGCAATCAGATCTTTGGCCTGCACACCCGGACGAGACTCTTTGGTGTATCCATCGGGAACTTGATAAGGAGGAAACACAATTTCCGGATTTGTCCAGCGATATCCATCCTTCGATGTCATCAGAAAAGTCTGTGAAGGCGGTACGTGTTCGTCAGAAGGATCTGCCAGGTATTGATAGAAAAACTGTCCATTCCAATAAGCCAGCATCGGCTGATGATTATACGTCCATCCATTGCCGTTCGAAGCATCGGGATGTTCACGATTGGCACGTACCAACTGAATGTTATGTACTCCGACTACCGGAGACAGTTGTCCGTCGTGACAAGCAGGATTCGATAATTCTTTTCCTGTATAATGAATTCTATCTTGTGCAAAGGCTGTAGTAGTCAACCAACCGGCAGCCAGTACAACAAGAATTTTAGCAGAGTTGTTCATGATTTATTCTGATTTAAAATTGTTTCCGGGTTTATTTCTTTTCTTCCAGCAATGCTTTTACGACTGATTCCGGAGCCGTAAATATGGTTCCATGCTTATGCCCCACAGGGATGCTTACCTCTTCTGTTACATCTGTAAAGTTCCGGAAATCCTTCGTACGCATAGCGCCATATATTTTTTTCTTATATACATCAAAATAGATTAGATAATCGTCTCCCACTTTCTCTACAGACGGTCCTTCTACAAAGGATTCAGTGAAAGGCTGGGATGCGGGCGAATAAGGACCGGTCATAGAATCGGAAAAAGCGATTTTCAGATTACGTTCCGGACGGGTGTTATCCTTGAGTACCATTACATAGTCATTCTTTGCCCGTTTCACGATAACGGCATCAATGGTACTGAATCCCGGATCATACAAAAGTTTTGCTTTCGAAACGGTTTTAAAATCTTTTGTAGTGATATAGTATAAACGATGATTATTATTCTCTTCTTCTATCCCCTTTTCGAAACGCCCGGGGACACAGGAAGCCCATACTACCATAAACTGATCGTTCTCGTCGTCATAGAAAATTTCCGGAGCCCATACATTAATAGTAGTCGGTTCGTCTGCCATTACAGGAATCATCTGTTGTTCCGACCAATGGATCAGATCTTTGGAATGTGCGTAGCCAAATCCTAAATCACCTTTCCAACTTGTAGTCCAGACCAAATGGTAGGTTCCATCCGGAGTACGTACCATCGAGGGATCCCGCATGAGCTGGTGCTGTCCCAGTTCCGGCTTTAGCCAAACTCCCGGAATACTGTCCCAGTGAATTCCGTCCTCACTATATAAGTATCTTAACCCCTCATCAGCCGGTTCATGAAACGAAGTGAACATGTAGTAGTCTTTGTTCCCCCCACAAGAAGCCAGAAACAGAAGACTTATTGCGGCTAATGTATTTCTTAACTTTTTCATTTCTATATTCTATATTTGTATCTTTTATACAGAGGAGACGATGGAAAGCGCCGTTTGTACTCAAATATACTAGAAGAATCAATAGATTCAAAATTTATATACGATAAAAGGGCGACTCTCCGAGCCACCCTTTCCACCATCAAACAAACTAACCATTTACAATGGGAAAGAATTTCACTTCTTTTTATAGTATCTTATTTTTTAATTATATAGAACCTCCACGGGCTTTTATACGTTTATACCATTCCTCTCGTTCTTTCTTCAGGTCATATCCACGTTTAGCCAGATAGTTGTTGATACGTCCTTTGTATTTTCCGAAAGCAGCGTGTTTCTTATTCGAATTTTCTGCATCCAACGCAAATTCACGAGCCTCTATCAACCAAGCATAGATTTGAGCTTTTTCTTCTTCTTTCAAAGTAGGAATCATGTCCAGATGTGAGTCATAAGTCACTTTTACTACTCCATAAGTCATGCCATCCTTAACGGCTTCTATTTGCTTTTCATCAAGAAAGAGAGATAAATTGGCAGGAAAAGCGAAATGTGAACGATATAGCGCCGCATCTTTTTCATTTTCCGCAGCTTTCAAAGCTTCATTTTTAGCCTCACCAGTCAACCCGGATTCTTTTACTTTCTTGACTTTCGCATCCCGCACCTCATAAATATCATTTAATTCGAAGTAACGATTGGCTATGACATTGCGAACATCTTCGGCTATTTTCGCATCTGTAAGTCCGAGTTTATCAACGATCTTTTGTGATCGGCCGACAATAGACTTTACATATTCAGGATCACGATTCTCTTTATTTAAGTCGACTGCCTGCGCAGACATCCAACCGGAAATAAAAAGCAATGATAGTATCAGTATCTTTTTCATAATTACATTAATTTTCCTTTTTCAGCCAATGTATCGTAGTTGTTCTTCATATCTCTCCAATCTACTTTATGCTTTGTGCTGATACCGTTGATATATTTTTCAATATTCGTATATCCGTCACCAGTACAGTCTTTATTGGCATCACTCGGATCGTTCGGATTTAATCCGTTAGCAATTTCCCATTCGTCCGGCATACCATCTTTGTCTGTATCAACATAAGGAGTACCTTTGTATTCAGGATACCCCCCCATCTGGCGAACATCAGTAATAATACCCTGCTTATAAGAATCTTTCGGCAAACGACGATACTTGAACTGTCCGTCTTCCCCCATTGACTTAGGAGACAAACCTGTCAAGTCACCATAAGCGTCTTTAGGAAGTTTCTTTTCATAATAAGGAATACCTGTTCTTACTTCTTCAATCACACGTTCGTCAACAATATCACGACAAGGAATATTCGCACCTACATGTTTCAATACATAGTCATAAGCATCTTTAGCCCCCATGATATTGATATACGGCATCTCGAACGGCTGGTAGCTACGCATGTATTCAGTATATCCGTCAGTGTTCGGTTGAGTTTCAATCTGAATACCGCCATTCCAGTTGTCTTTAGTTATTTCAGGATAGCCTTCCATTATATTTCCGTCGGCATATACTCGCCCATATTCTTTATGATCCAGCTTACTACGTCCTGCTTCCGGTTTCAAGATACGATGTCCTACATTGGAATCCTTAGGAGTAGCAGGTCCCGGTTTGTAGTAGTTGTTAATCATATTGAACATCGCGGTATAATCACCACCATCAGAAGAACGGTGCACCCAATTGAATACTACATTATTAACGAAATTGAATATGCCATTCCAGCCGATAGAAGGATTACGTCCGGAGTTACTAGCCCAAAGGTTACGGGCAAATGCACAGTTCTCACCACCTAACGTACTACCAAACGCATGATTGTATGTATCTAACGCTTTTGCCGAGATAGTATTTTGAATAGTTACGTTTACAGTAGGAAGTTTCAAGTCTTTGCTTTCATATTGTCCTTCACTCGGGGCGTACATGTGGCGATAGAAAGAAATGTTTTCATCCAATCCCCACGTACAGGAGCAGTGGTCGATCATTATATTACCAACAGGGTTACCTCCGAAAGAGTCATCACGATGCCATACTTTCGTTTCTCCACGACGGAAACGCATGTGACGTACAACAACATCATGTGTATCTACCCAAAATGACTCGCCGGCAATACAAACACCGTCTCCCGGAGCTGTTTGCCCTGCAATGGTTACATAGGGAGCACGGACGATAATCGGAGATTCCAGACGGATGATACCGGCAACATTAAATACGATAATACGTGCACCACCAGTTTCACATGCTTCACGGAAAGAGCCCGGTCCACGATCATTCAGATTTGTGACAGTTATCACTTTACCTCCACGACCACCGAAACTGTACATACCACCACCTTCAGCACCTGGGAATGAAGGGATATCAGCCTGTGGCAAATCGTACGGACGACCAGCCCAAGGAATATATGGACGTCCTTCTCTAGCTTCTTTTTGTACTATCGGCAACGCTTTTGCCCATGCTTCATCAGAGCGTTTCCGCTCTTCAGTCATCATTTTTGTATAGTTTTCTTTGGCTTCGCCAGATATTTGTGGGTATTGCGCCCATGCAACGGTCGGAGTCAACATTGTTGCAGCAAAAACTGCTAAAAGTACCTGTTTCTTCTTCATTTTTATTTGGTTTTGTGAAGTTGTTAATTCAAAAATACAATAATAAGACGAAAGAAGAAAAGATTTGTAATCAGTGATGATGATCTTTTATCAAATGCGGGGGAGAGAAACGACTTTCCAGTCTCCAATGGTCCGTGTAGTACTATCGAGAATCACTTTGCTGAAAAGTGTCTTTTTCTGCCGGTCATTTCTCTATCGGAAGAAAAAACGACGAAGGAAGGAATGTGTCACACACGAAATCCGAATAACCGGAATAGCTTGGTGTAAAAGAAAAGAGGGAATCTTAAGATTCCCTCTTTTCACATTTTCTCTTCTATTAGCTGCCGTCAGAGAGCCGGATCGGGAGCTTCGCCACTGTCGCTGCCACCGGAAGGAGGAGTTACTCCACCGCCTTCATCAGGATCGGGAGCTTCACCTTCACCAGGCGTTATCGTTCCGTTGCCTCCGGAAGGCTTTGAGGGAGCCGTAATACCTTTACGACGATTATAAGCAGCTTTTGTTTCGGCTATGACTTGGTTGAGAGCAGTAAGAAACGCTGAAGCTTCCGTTATGGAGGGAGTCAGTATATTGACAGCGGTTATGTGCATCACCAAGTCATCGTAGAGTGAATCAAGCTGCGCACGCACAGTCTTTGAGTCCGCAACCGATTCTGCTGTACGAGTAACGGAACGGGCGTCTGTCAGTGCCGAATAGTTTTTATTGGCGGTTTCGAGTGCCGTTAATATGGCATCCAAATTGAGTGCCGTAACGGCGGTTTTCACGGCTTCCTTGCGGAAATCAAGCAGTAGTCCGCTGATGGCTGCCGTTTCCTCCATATTGCGCATGCGTGCCAGTCCGGTATAAGGGCGCACCGTGATTTCCAAGGTATTATATGCATCTCGTTGCGCTGCCAACGGTGAGTTTTTGGCCGCACGGACAGTAGCCAACAAATAACTGACATACGAATCGCGTTCGGCATCCAGTTTCAGTAAATCCTTTGTTTCGGCGTTGGCCGTGGAACGGTTCACCAGGTCTTCCATTTGTACCAACTTCGGCTTGATGCTGTTCACGATGTTTGTTACTGTCAGTTTGGAAATACTTCCTGCGGTGAGGAGTGTCAGCACACGATTCATGAAATTGGTGTACTCAGTGTTGTTCAGTTGTGACAGTGTGATACCGTCTGCTTTTTGATAACTTCCCATAATTTTTTCTTTCGGGATTCATACTTGTTCTATCTATCTCTGAAAAATTCGAAGTCCGGACAAGCCCGCGAAATGGTTGCTGTAAATTCGCGGACGTTTTGCATACCTGTGAAAGCATTTTTTAAAATTTGCAGGCGTTTTTCAAGCTTGCAAAAGCGATTTAAAAAGTTTTCCGGCATTTTACAAGCTTGGGAAAGCGTTTCTGGAAGTTTGCAGGCATTCAGCAGGCTTGGGGAAGCGTTTTGAGAAGTTTGCGAAGGCAAAGATAACTAAAATCAGCTGATTTAACGAACAAAAATTCACCAATTCCTGCCGTCTTCTCAAAGAAAAGAGGGAGGAACCGGTGAATTTCTATGGTTTTCGATGCCGAAGCATCCTGTGATTCATCTCCGATGTAATTATCCCTGCACCGAAATGCAGGGTTCTTATCGAAGGAAGTTGAGTTTTTTATTCAGCCAGCGGGTCAAAAGTACCGTTTGCGCCACCGTTGTTGTAATCTCCCCAGCCGATGGTTTGCAGCAATGTACTATTATTACCCTGGATACCTTGATGGAAACCAAGGATATAATACCTTGGAAGGAACGCGATATACAATGGAGAATGGCTATCATCATAAGAATCGCCTTTCTTTGTCTTACGGGTCAAATAATTTGAATAAAATTCTTTCAGCCTATCCTGTTCGCTGGCAAGATCCTTTCTCAAATCCATTGCAGCCGGACGGGTAATTCCAGCTTTTACTAACGGATCGTCGTCAACATTTGTTCCACCAATGCCACCGTTTACAGTTGTACGGAATTCAAGATTCTCGCGACGTTGTCCGTTGAGTGGCTTAAAACCAAGATATGTACATGTGTTTCCACCCCAGCCAGTCAGTTTCCAAGTAGCAGGCGCACCTTCAGGAAGTTCTATGCCGCCATCAAACAACATCCAGCGACGCATATCATCGAAACGTTTTCCTTCGTATGCCAATTCAATTTGACGTTCATACATGATAGCTGCCATACATTTAGCTTGGTCACCGTCCAAACCTGCTTCCAATCCATAATTATTTTCAGCTTTATAACCAACACGAGCACGGATTTTTTGTAATTGATCAACGGCAACTCCCATCTCACCCGCATTACATGCTGCTTCTGCATAATTAAGTAATACTTCCGCATATCTAATCTCCATATACGGCGCGGCAGAACGTGTGAATCCCCCGGACTTTTCATCATAGACATAACGGGCAATAGCATTCACATCTCTGTCATCAGAGCGTTTACGTACATAAAAACCTTTTACATCATTAAGGAGACCATCAGCGCCATAGGTCACACTGCTATTGGCTTCAATATCATCTACATAAGCTGCATCCGTATACCAGGTATAGTTCCAAAGTTCATAATCAGGACCATTGTGCGGGTATCGGTTCCCTTGTGTCGTAGGATTACCGACAAACGACCAACGAACTCCCGGGAAAGCGAATGTACGATAGAAGCGCGGATCACGATCGACGAAAGGAAATTCGCGATAATAAGGTATATCTGATTTAGTTAACGTATTGTATGTTTCACAAGTTGCAGGTATCTTGCCGTCAGACATAGGAAACATATCTACCAACATGGCGGAAGGTGTTTTGCCACCTCCTCCTCTAGCATTGTACGGCCGGATGCCATTTTCCCATGTATTATTCTTACGATAATCAGGAACTCCTTCCGTCAGCGTGTTGTGTAGCGTTACAAATACAGCTTCTTGACTCGGCACTTCAGTAAAAAGATTAGCCCAACCGGAAGCGTTCACACCGGGATTACTTTCATTAGCCAAGCCATATCCGGCAGCTGTCAGCACGTCAATAGATCTTTTTATATCATTGTAAGCCTGTGTCCAACGAGACAAATCATTGGAGCGATTAAATAACGGACTGGCATATAGTACACGTACTCGACCCAACAAAGCCACTGCTGTACCGGAAGTAACACGACCGTAATTATCACCAGACATCCATTGTCCGGCTCCCGTAAAAGGTGCTAACAATGTTTCAGCTCTCTCCAAATCGTCACAAATAAATTTGAAACAATCCTTTGCGGAAGAACGGGGAACAACAGAACTTTCAACAGGTTCCTGTACTTCCGTAATGATGGGCACACCACCATACCATTTCACCAAATTATAATAGCACCATGCACGAAAGAAGTAAACCTGCCCTAACAACTCATTCTTTTCTTCCTGCGAAAGCGTGCTTCCTTCAATGCCTGCAATGACATCATTAATATTACGAATACGTCCATAAGCGGAAGTTATAGGATCACCTTTCGTTCCTTCAAAGTAATCAGGTACAGGATTATTTCCGGTTTGATAAGTCAACGGCTTGAGTGGATCGACAAAAGCACTGAATCCACTATATTCTTCAGTCGACTTAGATTGGTCGTCTGCTAAACCGGTACTGTTATACATTGAACTGGGAGTAGCCTTAGGATCTGGCAGACATACTCTATAAACATCTGCTACACGTCCCAGTGCACCACTCCAATAATTATAAGCATCGGCAGTAGTGCTGTCAAAGTTCTGCTTGTCTTGCATGAACTGGTCGCTACAAGAAGTAAACGCAGTCATCGCCCAAAAAGCTACGCTGATACGGAATATATTTTTTCTTTTCATTTTACTGTTCTTTTAGAATGTTAAATTAACACCAATCGTGAATTTACGCAGGGTAGGATAATTCCCATAAGTAGTCATCGGATCAATAAAATTATCCGGATAAGGATTATAGAAACTTAATAGATTCTGTCCTGTAATGTTAAAACGGCAACTTTCGATACCTATCATTTTTGTATATTTTGACGGTATACGGTAAGCTAATGTAACGCGATTCAGTTTGACACGTGTTCCGCTTACTCTCCAGAAAGAAGAAGTTACTGCATTCACGCTGCCCCATCTCAAGTTCGGATATTTTCCATTGCGATTGGCTTTCACCACTACATTACCTGCTGCATCTACTACGTCGTTATACACAAACATATTGTCTGTAGTCCAGAACGAAGGCATATTTGCATATTCCAAATCATTATACTTATTAGCCGATGTTCCTTGGTTTCCTAAAGAAATTGCATCATCAGGCAAGAAACTATAACCACCCCAGCTCGCATTAAACTGAGCTGTCAAAGAAAGCCCCTTCCATTCTGCGTTCAGGTTCATTGTCATGCTGTAAGGATTGCTTCGATTAGATAACCGTACTTGGTCATCTTCAGAGCTAACCACACCATCCGGTCCGGCGTATGTACCATCATCTTGTCTGGCTCCACGCACGTCTTTATAAATCAACATACCCGGTTTTACATCTTCTTTAACGTTACCCATATAGGAAGTAATATTGTACTTGGCAAAATACTCGTCAATATCCTGATAGCTGCGGAACATACCGATACACTGCATACCCCAGATGCCTTGATCCAAACGATCACCCTTCTTATAGCTCTTATAAGTAGGCTTCTGATCCCAGTCTCTTACCAAAATCTCATTATCACTATACCCGGTGTTCAACTGAATTTTATACTTAAAATCCTTACCTATCTTGTCTCTCCATGTAGCAGACAGTTCGACACCATAAGTATTCAATTCTCCATAATTCACTTTCGCAGAATTAGCTCCCACTGTAGATGGAACAGAGGCATTATAACTAAGCAACATCTCACGGTTCCATTCATAGTAAGCGTCAATATTGAATGATAAACGATTATCGAGAACATTGAAATCAAGCCCCAAATTACCTTTATAAGATTTATCCCAATGAGCATCCCGATTGATTGCTGCATTGTTTTTATTCATTGTGAGGTGACTACCGGCATTGGCCTCTGTACTAGTGCCAAATACTGGCCCTTTATCCTTATCTGTTCCGTAAGTCTGCAACCATTGCCATGCTGTTGTATTATCACGACCGGTCAAACCAAAAGATGCACGCAACTTTAAGTAATCAATCCATGTAACGTTCTTAGTAAACCATTCTTCTTGTGAAACCACCCAACCAGCAGATACTGACGGGAAAAATCCCCAATAATTTTCAGGAGCAAACTTGGTGGAAGAATCCGAACGAAGCAGGAACTCCAGTAAATATTTGTTATCATAAGAATAATTCAAACGACCGATATAAGATAAATTACCCGACTCAAAACGAGTGAATTCTGTACTAGGAGTACTATTCCAGTCTACCGAATTAGATTGTCCTGTCGTAAATTCGTATGGGTTAGTAACCATACCGTACAAATATTCTGTTTCTGATTCAGACTTTTCAATGGAGAATAAACCTCCTACAGAATGTAGTCCGAAATCCCTATTATATGCTGCAGTAAAGTTCATCTGATAGTTATCCGAACGAGTCATGGAACGAGACAAATATCCAGTAATATCACTTGTACTGGAGTTAACCACCGGTTTTCCACTATTTGCCAAATAAAAACTAGTATTTTCAAATGCACTGTTATCCGCTCCTTCAATTGGAGTATACAAATGTTCTCCACTACCAGAACGAGTCTCCAAATAATAAAGATTATAAGAAGTACCATAATCATTTGTCTTATTCGTATTGACACTCTTCGAATAAGTAAACTTCAATTTCAGTCCTTTCAACCATTTATTCCATCCGAAATCGTATTCCAACCCGGCATTAATATTCATGTTTGATGTCATGTTTCGTTTATAGTCGCCATTATTCTGAAGTACATTGAAATTGTAATTCTGAATATTACTTACCGATGAATTAGTAGGACCGTAAGCAGCTACCGCATATTCACCCACATATTCGGGAATATAATAAGGATGTGTCAACAGCGTATTGTAATCTTTCTCTGCAGACGAACCTCCGACCTGATTCAGAGGAGTATTTTTCTTTCCATAATCACCGGAGACCTGTACATTCGCTTTTATCCACTTGCTGATTTTCACATCTACACCAGCACGGTAATTCCAACGATTGTAATCCAGCTTACCTAAGTTACCATCCTGATCAAAATAAGAAATTCCGGCAAAATAACTGGCTTTTTCAGTAGCACCGCTCAGGTTTACACTATGCTGCTGCGTCAATGCGGATTCCCAATATTTATCCAGTAAATCATAGTGCAAACTTTTCATGGCATTCAACTCATCCTGCTGAAAAATAGCTCTTAACGGATCAATACTTGTCTCCGTCGGGTCAGCCATACGTACTGCATTCCATAACTTGCCATACTCATACGCATTCAACATCTTAGGACGAGATACTTCATCTGTAATACCAAATGTTCCATTATATGAAATTTTAGGCGCACCTAACTTTCCCTTTTTTGTGGTTACCAGAATAACACCATTTGCTGCACGAGCACCGTAAACTGCTGCAGAAGCATCCTTCAAGATAGAAATACTTTCCACAACTGATGGATCTAAGTTGTTAAACGCTTCCGCACCCAAATTAGTATAAGTACTTCCCACTTTTACTTCCGTAGGATAAATGTAACCATCAATAACATACAATGGCTGCAGGTTGGTACCTCCCATTTCTTCCAACTCACCATTCTGACGAATAGTAATCGTAGCGTTTTGTCCCGGACGAGTATCACCTCCGTTTACAGAGATACCATTTGCCAAACCGCTCAATGTACTGGCCAAACTTCCACTTGAAATATCCTGAATATCATCAACGGGAACAGTGGCGATAGCACCAGTCAAATGCGCTTTCTTCTGCGTACCATAACCCACAACTACAACTTCATCCAATTGCTGCGTATCTTCCTTCAAGATGATCTTTGTCAATTTGAATGGAGCAGAAAAACGTTGTGGTACATATCCTATATAAGAGATTTCCACTTCCTTACCATCAGGAACATTCAATGTGAAATTTCCATCTAAATCCGTTATTGTTCCCACTGTTGTTCCTACAACCTTTATGGCAGCTCCAATAATAGGTTGCTCGGTCTCATCCAGCACAACTCCTTTGAATGTTTTAGTATTCTGTGCTATTGTCGGCAAAGCCATCACAAAAGCTAGAAGCAGGCTGATACTGATTCTATATATATTCTTATGTTTCATCTTTATCGTATTCTAGATTTATTATCTTTTTAATTTAACCAACGCGGGTCGCCACTACCATGAGCAAATACTTCGGGAGCACTCGGAGTAAAATCACCGTTTGCAGCATCAGCGAATCCCGGATCCACGCCATAAGCAGAATTGCTCTTATCACCATCCGCACGATTTGAAGTCTCATCCAGTGGCAATGCGCCATTGTACCAATAACAGTTATTTTCAAAAGTTGCAGCTACCTTTGTACCCTGCATTCTTATACGACGATTGAAATTTCCCGAAAATGAGTCAATAAACAAATTGTTCTTTGAAATTACCTCATTATGTGTCTGTGACCAACCATTGCCATTAAAACTCTGTCCGGAATAGGAGAGATTATAGAATGTATTACTTATAAATGTCATCGATCCTCTTGACCAACCATCATAACTGGTTGTTTGTCCACCTCCATAACGTAAAAAACGAGAACCGTTTTGGTTATGACTATAAATCGTAGAGTTACTTATTTCGAAGTCTTTCACAATCGAACTGCTAGAGTTAAAGTTTATCAGGTCAGCAGCTTGATAGCAATCTATTACACAATTTCTGATTGCAAAATTTTGAATACCATACTTCTTTCCGTTAATGTGAACTAAGTATTTTCTAACAGCCTTGATATTGCAAGATTGAATAACCATAGGATTAGTTACTTTTCCATGATCGGTTCTCTTTGTATCCAATATCTCTTCCGGAACATCACCAAACTTTAAAAAAGCCCCATCTGTCACTACATCACAATCAAAGTTGATAAACTTCAAGGCTAATCCTCCACCACAAGTAATAATAGAAGCCGGAGCAGTGAATTTCACATTCGCATTCCCGCGTGTTTTATTTCCGCGCAACTGTACATTATTTACGCCAAAGTTCAAATCTCCTGAAATATAATATGTCCCTCCTGCTTCCAGTTCGAAAGCAACTTCTGTATCTTTTCCCGTAGTCACCGGATGTTCAGCAAAATATGTAGTCAAGTCTGTACCATTAGGAACAAGCGTTGCGGCAACAAGTGTAGACCAACTGATTTCAGTGGCGGAAACGGAAGCTGTATTATTCAACTTTTCATTCCCCAATGCTGCAATCTCAACCTTATAGTTCGTATCTTCTACCCAAGGACATACTACAGCCGTCCCGTCTACAATACTGTCCTTCACTACAGCTACAGGATGATCAGGGTCATCTACAATGTACATAGAAAATTTATAACCACCTGCCCCCATAACAACAGACCAAGTAACTTTTACATTATTTTCAGTTGTAGCCAGTTTTTCAAAAGCCACATCCGATGCTTTCGGCGAATCCAATTGCGTATTCGTCACGCCACCGGAGAAGGTTTCTTCATCAAAACCATCTCCAGCGCAAGAGCCCATAAATAAAATCATCGATAAACAAGCTATGCTCCCGACAACTTTCATTTTAATCTTCATCTTACTCTTCATAGATTAAATTTTAATTTAAACAAAAATAATACATTATATCTTCAAAATCTAAAAGTTCTTTTAAGGAAAGACGTACAATCAAAAAATATGTAATCACTTAAAAGAATAAAAAAAATAGATTTTGCATTTTTTTCTCTCTCTTTGTAATATTAACTATATCATAATATCCTCCTATCTCTGTTGAAACACCTCTTTCAAATACTTAATATTCGTACTATAATTCTTTTTCACGTTCCGCACGTCATCCTTATCGCGCGAACGTTCTACTACCAGCCATCCAATCCATCCCATCTTATCCAGCGTCTTTTTCACCTTATTCATGTCCAATCGTTCATTATAAGGTAAAGTCACTTCATCTGTGTCCGTACAGTGAATCTGGCAAATCCTCTTTTTCCCCAGAATCTTCAACTCCTTGCACAAATCCCTTCCATTCTCCAATGCATTTTGAAATTTAAAATAGATCTTGATTCCGGGAGAATTAATTTCTTTCAGTAGTTTCACATCTCCTTTTGCATCCAATTGAGTTTCAATACCAATCACCACCCCTTCAGAAGCTGCCATATCTCCTACCTCCTTCAAGCGTTTTACAACTTCTGTCCGTAGTGCCGGAATCTTTTCCCATCCGGCTTTGATTCCTCCCAAAGGAAGAAAGGCAACTTTGGCATTCATCACTTTCATGGCATGAAGGCAATCCTGAACTAAATCTTTATAGTTAGCTCGTTCCAGAAAAGACTGTCCATAGAAACCGGACATAGCAATAGAAGAAACTTCTAATTGATATTTTTGAGCAGTTTCACGAAATAACTGCTGGAAATGGGGCTCGCGCAATTTATTATCAAACATTTCCCTCTTGCCAAGACCACCCATATCCAATTCTACACCGTCACCATTCAATTCGTGTACCAATTGGAATGAACCGATTTTCTGACGTTTCAGAATCATCCAGTCACATACGGCTATTTTATAACGTTGTTCCTTTTGCTGCGATCCGGCAATTGCCAATAGAGGAAAACACTCTGCAAGTATCAATATCCAAAGGATATGTTTAAATAAATTTCTTCTCATTTTTTATTTTATTGCATACGATTTACATAGTAGACGTATGGAATAGATTTTTGTAATCACCTATAAAACAGAGAATAACTAAAAATACTACGGAGTATAATTTAATAAAAGTAAGATAGTGACGGTATCCAAGACAAATAGTGACGCTATCTTAGTCCGATACCGTCACTATCCCGGGCATATACCGTCACTATTTTCGAAGAAGTAATAACAGAAGTAAATGTAAAAAAATGGGCTGCCGGACTATAAGAAGTCCGACAGCCCTGTCAACCCAAAAACGATACCTATGAAACACTGTGTGTTATTTCAAATCAAACTTTAAATATTTGCCGTGAACAAGTTCATCATGTGTGATATGATATTTATTGAACTTCTTGCCATTCAATAGTACCTTATCAATATATAAAGCTCCTGGTTGAGTACGATTGGTTTCAATCACCAATTCGTTCTCTTTATACCATTTCGGATCTAACCGGATCGTTACCTTATTAAAGACCGGAGTCGTCAATGTATATTCGGGCAGTCCGGGACAATCCGGATAAAAACCGATCATATTGAAAATAGCCCAGGAAGACATCGTTCCCGTATCATCATTTCCTGGAATACCATCAGGTTTTGTTGTAAAGTACTTATCTAATAAACGCTGCGTCTCTTTCTGCGTACGCCATTCTTCACCTTTAAAGTATGAGAATAAATGAGCATAAGCAATATCCGGTTCATTTGCCGGGTCGTAAAGTCCTTCGTCAAAAACCATTTGTAGTTTATCGATAAAAGGTTTCTTTCCCCCCATTAATTTCGCCAAGCCATATACATCATGTGGTACATAGAACGTATAATTCCAGGAACTACCTTCATGGAAACCGGGATTCGGTTCAAAGTTCTCTCCTTGTCTCGGATTAAACGGGCTATAAAACGTTCCATCGGGGAGAATCGGACGGAAAGTACCAAATTCTTTACTATAATAATGTTTGTATCCTAAAGAACGTTTATAGAACATCTCTGCATCTTTCTTTTTACCTAAAGCAGCTGCAAAACGAGACAATGCAAAATCGGCAATATAATATTCCAATGCATGAGAGACGGAATTGTCATACTGTTCACGAAGGGGTACATATCCTTTAGACATATAATCATCATTATCAGGACGCATCAAGTTTTCCGCCCCCGGTAACGTAGCAGATTTGTACATTGCCTCATAAGCCAAATCAACATCAAAGTCACGCAAACCTTTCATCCAGGTATCTACAATTACCGGAATACTCGGATCACCTTCCATTGTCAATGTTTCTCTGCCATATAATTCCCACTTAGGCAACCATCCATGTTCACGATACATATCAAGCATTGTGCGCACCATTTCCATCTGACGTTCCGGATAAACCAAGGTCAGCAATTGATGAACATTGCGGTAGGTATCCCAAAGAGAAAATACGGTATAGCGATCACCTTTGGTTGTCAGGATCTTATCACTTTCCATTGCCGGATATTCTCCGTTTACATCCTGCAAAATATTAGGATGAATCAGCAAATGATAAAGCGCTGTATAAAACACAGTCTTTTGGGCATCTGTACCACCTTCCACTGTTATGCGTGACAAGTCATGATTCCATTTGGAACGTGCTTCCGCATGAATCTTCTCAAAATCCTTTCCAGCCTGTTCACGATCCAGATTCAAACGGGCATTTTCTATGCTTACAAAAGAAACTCCCATTTGTACTTCTACTTGTTCACCTTCTTCTGTATCGAAGGAGAAATAAGTACCAATGTCATCTCCTGCTATTTCTTTTCCGTAGCGAGTATAAAGTTTATACTTTCCCTGATCCTTATCCCATTCAGCCTCAACCCCCATCATCGGACGTTGTTTCTTCCAATACCCTGTTGCAGAAGGATTCTTCTTAACCCGCAATACAAAGTAAATGGGGAATACAGCTTGAGGATTATAACAAAATGTGCCAAGTAGTTTGACTCCTTCCACTTCGCTATCGCTTACACGACGAAGCATAGCGCCACTCTCATTCGTTAACCCCTCACCCAAATTCAGCAGGATGTGGCTTTTCCCTTTTGGGAAAGTAAACCGGGCAATACCGCTACGCGGAGTAGCCGAAACTTCTGTTTTTACATTATATTTAGTCAGATAATTAGAATAATAGCCCGGTGAGGCCTGTTCATCCTTATACTTACTACCATATTCTTTATAATCCACATTCAGTTCTCCGGTAGTAGGCATCAATAATAAAGAACCTAATTCCGGACAACCGACTCCACTCAAATTCACATGAGCATATCCGGTAAAGAAACAATTTGTATATTCATAAGGCGTAGACCACCATCGGGCATCTTTATCGTATGTGTTTTCGGAAGATCCCATCACATTGAAAGGAACCACAGACATCATACCATTGGGGCAAATCGCTCCCGGATTGGTCGTTCCGAAATTTGTAGTTCCGATAAAAGGATCCACATAATCTATCAAAAGACTTTTATCCGTATTTTTAAGGGGAGGGCTCCCCCCTTCCCCCGCATAGGCGGAAAGAAGGGAAAAAGCAAGTGTGTAAGTTAATATAATACGTTTCATATCTTTATTAAATGATACTCGTTCGTTTCGTAAAATCAATAATCTCTTTTATATATCCGAAGGCCATACCTACCACAGTATCTGCCGCACCATAATAAACAGCAACACGTTCACCATCTTGCAAAGCAGCACAGGGGAATACGACATTAGGAACGTCACCTTGAAGTTCGTAAGGAGCAGCCGGACCAAGCAGATATTCACGTGTACGGTAAAGAACTTTTTCCGGATGATCTTTATCCAATATGGCAGCTCCCATAGCGTAACGGAAACCATTACAAGTAGTGATTACACCATGATAGAACAGCAACCAGCCTTCATCTGTAAGGAAAGGAACTGAACCTGCACCAATCTTCGTACACTGCCAAGCGCTTTCCGGGAAAGGAGTCACTTTCATTACACAACGGTGTTCACCCCAATATTTCATATCCGGACTATAGCTGATGTATATATCGCCAAACGGAGTATGTCCATTATCACTGGGACGACTCAACATCGCATACTTGCCATCGATCTTCTGCGGGAAAAGTACACCATTACGATTGAAAGGCAAGAAAGCATTTTCGCACTGGAAAAACTCCTTAAAGTCAAAAGTATAGGCAATACCAATCGTAGGGCCATGATAGCCATTACACCAAGTCACCCAATAACGGTCTTCAATCCATGTAACACGAGGGTCGTATTTATATTCCGACTCAATCATTTCCGTGTTACCTGCTTTAAACTGAATAGGTTCATGATTGATATCCCAATGAATTCCGTCCTTACTAAAACCTGCAAAGATATTCATCTGTACAGCTTTGTTATCACAACGGAATACGCCTGCAAAACCATCCTCAAAAGGAACAACAGCACTATTGAAAATACTATTAGATGAAGGAATATGATAACGTCCGATAACTGGATTTTGTGAGTAACGCCACATAACGTCCGTACATCCGACAGGACGATCTTCCCAAGGAATTTGAATTTTATTCATAATCGTTGATTTTATATTATTTATTTTTTGAGTCATCATACGTGAAAGGTATGAAATAAGTAATCAGAAAAGCTGGAATAGTTGCAATTAACACATAGATAAAGAAATTACGATATCCTAATAAGTCACTAAGATAACCACTAACCATTCCCGGAAGCATCACTCCCAGATTCATGATTCCTGAAGCAAATGCGTAATGTGACATTTGATGTTTGCCTGGAGCAATCTGTTGCATCATAAACAACGTCAGTCCGACAAAACCAAAGCCATAACCAAAATATTCCATTGTTATACAAGTTCCGATCAGATATACATTAGTAGGCTGTGCAACTGCCAAAAAAGTATAGGCTACAAACGGAAGATTAAAAATACAGCAGAGAGTAAATAGTGTCTTTTTCAATCCGAACTTAGAAACATAAATACCTGCCAACAATGAGCCTAAAACGAAAGCAGCGGAACCAAAGATACCATTTAGCGTGCCGATCTCTGTTAACGACAGTCCTAAGCCGCCTACATCCCTTGAAGCACGTAAAAACAGCGGAGCTATTTTCATGATAAAGCCTTCTGCCAAACGATATAAAATAATAAAACAGATGTAATAAAGAATATGCTTTTTAGTAAAGAAGTTAGCAATGACTGCTACCAATTCGTGCCCAACCTCCGATGCAGTTTTCTTTGTTGTTGACGGAACCTGTGTAGAAGGTAACATTTTTATATGATAAATACCGATCAGTACCATTATTGCCGCAATTACGCCGAAAATAATCATCCATGCAGATGAATATGCTCCTTTGTTAGCATCTATCGAAGCACCTTCTATTGCTCCGAAGTGCTCTGCCAATGCTCCTGCCATAGCAACTAATCCTCCATTAGCAACCAATTTGGCTACATTATAAAAAGCACCCTGCACTCCGATATATTTTGCCTGATCTTCTTTGTTCAATTCAGCCATATATACACCATCACAAGCAATATCGTGCGTTGCTCCACTAAAAGCAATCACTGCCATCGTAGAGATACTTATGGCGAAAAAGTAATCGAAAAACAAAGAAAAGGCTACTACTCCAAACAATACACCACTCAATAATTCTGTAATCAATACGAAGAATTTTTTCGTCCGATACATTTCAAGAAAAGGGCTCCACAAAAATTTCAGTGTCCAAGGCATCATAATCAGAGAAGTCCAGAATGCAATTTGCGTATCCGAAATTCCAAGATCCTTAAACATGAAAACAGAAACCAGATTAATAGCAATAAAGGGAAGTCCCATTGCAAAATAAGCAGTAGGTACCCAGCAAGCCGGGTTAATAGTTTTTCGTTGAGAAGCAGTTTTATTCTGTTGCATAAATCATAGTATATAGATGAAAAAAAACATTTTTCTGACTCATCTATATATAATACAACTAAAAGGGGGAAACTACTAACGTCTCCCCCCTACTTTTTTTATTTTATTATCACTTCGTCTATAAAGAACCACGAAGGATGGCCTACACCATAATGCCAAGTCGGACATTCTTTCGTTCCGGTGACTTCTACTTTCACATAACGAGTTTTTATCGGTTCGGCTGATTCAGCCTTGACTCCACGGAATTTTACCTCACCGGTACGTTCTTCCGGTAAATCAATCGTTTTCCAATGTGTATAATGCTCACCGTCTTCAGCATATGAATAAACCACCTTTAGAGGAAAAAGAATCCAGGCCCCTATTTGATGAAGAAAATCTGTTTCCACACTTTGTATCTCTTTTGTTTCGCCCAAATCTATAACAAATGCACCATCGGTTCCTTCCCAACCAATCCAGCTATCAACAAAGGTTGCTCCACCAAACAAACCGTCAACCAATGCGTTCTTTCCTAATGCCGCATATTTTCCGGTAGGAGGAATTAGATAAGTAACTTTTGCACCCAAAGCTAAACTTCTTTCTTTCTGCGGCATGTAACGTTCGCGATACAATTTGCAATAGTCTACCGGTGAATTGGAACGCTCATTCAATGTAGGAACTTGAAACTCTTTCACGCGTTCCTCAAAAAGGTCTAACTTCTTATTAATATCTACCAAATCTTTTTCTGTCTCTGTTCGTGCAATCTCCAGTTCTGAATACTGAATTGGCAGACGTGCCCGTTGAACTCGTTTTAAGAAATCGGGTTCTGCTGCAACAGCCTTTTCAGCCAAATCAAATAAATGATTATAACGACGCATCAAAGCAGGCTTTAACATGCCATATTTATGTGATACAGGTGAATCATATATCCACAACCTCTGTCCACTACCAATTAATGCGCCTTCCATTATCTTTATGTACTGATAAAGATATGGCGCTGCTTCCCCATAATATCCATGCAGAAAATATTGCATCAATGAGTCTACATTAACTTCTGGATTCCACATTAACTTTGACACTAAATAAGCGCGAAGTTCTGCAAAATCTCCTCCCCTGCTCCCTGCTATTTGAGAGAAATGCATGGTGGCATGATTCTTTTTGAAAAGACGGATATTGTCCTGTAAAATATGGAAATTAGGAAATGGAGCCAGATAATTATCAAAGTTAATACCGTAATCCCACACGAAAATATTATTGGTAATCTTAGACCATCCTTCCATGGCTTTCACAAACTTTTTTCCCGAAGCATTCTCCGTCAAAGTTACTTCACGGTCACAGTCAATATCACATAACATAATATTCACATTCGGCAAAGGTTTCACATGTTTCGGAGGATTCATCGTATATAGATAAGCCAATGTGGAAAATTCTTTATCCGGAAAACGGGCAGCCAACTTATTCAGAAAAGTGATGATACTTCCTGATAATGCTCCTTCATAATCATCAATTGCCTTACAAGCATCACACGTACAATTTGTATAATTACCATCATTCTGACTTACAGACATGATATGTTTATCTGGATTTGCTTTGAAAATAGAATCAACACGTTGAGCAACAATCTCAAAAACCTCCGGATTACTCAAACACCACTGACTGGCCTTTCCCGGGTGGCGTTTTCCTTTGAAGTAAGAATAATATTCCGGATGTTCTTTCCCATAAATGGATGAAGGCAGAAGCTTATCAAAAGTATGCACCCAATGACCGGCAGCAAACACTTCATTCGGTTCCTCTAAACGATTCCACCACTTATAAATAGAGTCTGTATGGATAGCATAACATTGTGTCTGACGATAACGAAAGCCCGGGTTTTCGACTTTATTAATGAAGGGTAAGTTCACCGTTTTTGAAGGGGTAAGAGAATATTCATTCTCTCCCCAATAATCGATACCCAAATATTGCTCCAATAAAGTAACAACCCCATATACAACACCGTTTTCTTTACCAGATATTTTTAGAATACCATCTTGAGTAGAAATAGAGAATCCATCCTCTGTTACTTCCGCTGGAGATTGACCACCAATGAGAATATCTCCTTTTCGAGGAGTTTGACTTATAACAACAGGCAGCTTACAACTGGTTACTTTTTGAATAAATGTTTGTAACAAATTTGCAGCTGTCCACGATATTTGATTATTCTCTTTCAAAATGATCCTAGAACTTGTATTCCCATTAGTTACTAACATAGTTTGAGAGAGAGACGGAAACGCCATACTAATTCCCATAAACCATAAACAGAACCGTAGAATAATAGATAATTTCATGTTTTTCTTGCTATTAAAAGTTATTATATAATAGTAATACAATCAATATGATACTATTAAACAATCAATCTTTTTCTTTTTTTATTTATTAACTTATATAATAAGTCCCACTTTATCCGAAAATACGAAAAAGTGGGACTTAAAAATTTTCAATAACCTATTAATTATTTCGCATATAGGTCAAATTCCGTAAGGCTGACCGTATTGGGACCTTGTTTCACATAATACTTTAAATAACGCGTTTCAATAGCTTTCGAAAACTTAATATATTGTGTGCCACTTCTTGAAATAGTTACAGTTCCGATAGATTTCCATTTTATTCCATCACCTGAAGTAAATACTTCTACTGCAGTCGGTGAATAACTACTAGCATAACACTTATTTCTTATTCCTGTTAATGTCTGCACCTTACCTATATCCACAGTTAGCCAATATTCTGCTCCTCCATCACGAGCTACATCAGAATTTGTTCCATCAATTAGATTTTTAGCATCTCCACGAGTCGTCGGGGCAACTTTTACAGTCCAGCCAGAACGATCGGCAATCAAAGTACCTTCAGCCGGTTGCCCGGACTCTACATTGACATGAATATTTTGAATTTTCACATAAACTACTCCTCTGTTAGAGCTAAGTGCATCTAAGTTATTACCTTCTATAGAAGATATGGTAACTGGCAACAAATATCCCCCTTCTGTAGTCAACGATCCTACATTTAATAGCTCTATTTTTATAACATCATTTGAATATTATATTATTTACCATCTGATCTAATGCCATCTACCCATCTGACAACTCCATTAGGCGCCGTGGCTTTATTTCCATGACCAGTTGCGTCTTTAAACTCGGTTCCTGCCCCTTCATTCAATTTCCAATAAGCCTCCAAGCCATCCGTACCCGGATTTATCGCAAACATATTATTCTGAATCTGCGACTGTGAAATAGCAGTAGTCCAAAAACGTACTTCGCTAACTATAGCATCTGTAACCATCCAATCACCATTGCATATACCAAAACTATTCTTAACAAGACGCAAAGGTTTTCTTGGAAGATCTAATGTTGCATCAATATTTCCATTTACATAAATAGTCAATTTCACTCCATCACAAACAAATGCTAAATGATACCATTGATTATTTTTAAACTTAGTAGCAGCATTTACTTGAGTACCTTGTGTTTTTATCTGCAAAATATTACCAGGAATCGGGCCATCACCAAAACGGATATAAATTTCACCATCTTCTGCGATACCATTACCTGGACCTGCAGAAAATATTGCTTGATTCTGATAGCTAGGAGGACCAGGATAACCAACTCCAGGAGTCACCCCATCCCCAAGTTCGCTCATATTAATACGCATTTCAAGTGACCATTGAGTTACTGTATAATCCTGACGCATTTCCATAGTAATTGGTTTTGTACCCGTCAACACTGGTGCAGAGGTTATAATAACCTGATCCATGATATAAATCATCACATCTGCACCTTCCAAAGTTTGTTGCCCACCTGATACAGCAGTAATAGCAACCGGTAGTGCAAATTTATCACCAGAATCAAGCATTTCCTTTGTCAACGGATCAATTGTTACTTTAACAGTAGGAGCCACTAATTCTCCTTTTTTTATAACCACTGTCTTTTGATCAAAAGAATATGAACCTTCCGGCATAGATTTATAGTTCGTACCACTTTTTGTATTATATACTTCCAACGATTTCGGACTTAGTCCCAAAGTAACTTCTATATCTTCTGTTGCAATTTGTCCCGACCGCGGAGTCACAGTGACAACACTACCCTCTTCGGCTACTGTTACCTTTTTGGACTCATAAGACAAACTACTGGATTCAGCTAAATAAATTCTACTGCCGATAGTATCATACTTTGCATCTTCACAACTTGCTATAATTGCACAAAGCAATATGGCAAAGGCGAACATTATTGTATTTTTATTTTTTACCAGATATCTCATAATTATTATATCTTTAAATTTATTATTTTACCGGTGGATTCATAATGCGGATAGCATTACGCAAATAAGGATAAGATTCTTCTGTACCATCAATTGTATATTCATACTCCATATGATAAGTTCCAACCCCTCCTTTTACACATTTTTTCCCGTTAATAATAGGTGTCCAACGTGCCATACCTTCCAATGACTTCATTTTATTTCCATATCGATCAGTGAAATCAGCCCCACCAGACAAAGCCCATTTTTCAAAGTTTTCAGTTACAATATATTTCTTAGCAACTTCTTCTGCAGTCAAATGCCCATCGAAGTTTCTTATTGTAGAGTTTAAACGGCTATCCAAATTGTCACGTCCAGTATTATCTCCTGGAGAATCATAAGCCTGCACTATAAAATAATTAAAATAAGGACCTGACTCCGATACAATACTTTGTGGCTCACCGTCAATTACTAATAGCCTGTCTGTACCCGATTTTGGTCCGATTCTTTCTCCCAAGGTCTGAATGAACAACAACATATTCTCATCACTTCCACTCATGTTACCTCGATGACCAAAATTAGGCTCATAGTCAATATCAAAGCCATCATATCCATATTTATCAATACTATCACATATTGCATGGGCATATTTCTTTATAGCTTCTTCCTTATTCTCATTCCATCCCCAGAATTCCAGATAATTATCTTTATATTCCTCGGGAGTCAATTGGTCACCGATATTTTGAACAATAAAACACATCAAAGCTTTAGTCCCTTTTACATTTTGTACATAACGCAAATCTTTTGTTTGCGCTTCTGTCAAATTTCTCCAGTTACCCCAAATAGAAACAAAATCCACACTATCAGGAAGTCCGGCTAAACATTTTTCTAAAGTAGCTCCATTTCCGGTCCAATTACCAAACCATCCGAAAGCAACCGGATGATCTGTTTTCTTATAAGCGCGAAGCTGGGCATAGTATTCTTCCGGAAGTGACGACTGAGTCATATCTTCCTGGAATTTTGGTTCCATGTCTGTCCAATCATCACACGCTGTATTCGCAACCGTTATGCCAAATAACAACATTATAAAATAGAATATCTTTCTCATACTATTTATATTAATATAGATTATACTATTATTCACTTATCCCTACGCTGCCACCAAACCTTAGTCTGATAATTATCAGCGCCACCCAATTTACTTACAGCAGCATTTACATTAGCAGCATTACGAATATATTCCGATGGTGGGAATGGAATACGATTAGCGGAAGGAAGATTGGTTACATTTCCATTCAATAACGGGAAAAAACGCGGATACCCAGTACGACGATACTCGCTCCATGCTTCTTGTCCCAAAGGCCACATTGCAATCCATTTTTGGGTTATTAATCTTTCCAGTTTTTCTTCCTCACCAGCATCATCTTTCCATTTGATAGTTATAGAACTAATAGCACTTTCATTCCCCTTATTCTCATTAGGATCTACATAATCAGCCTGAGTACTTGATTCATCATTCAGGTATTGGTCAATACCATCCGATACTCCCCATTGTGCAAAGGAAAGTCTGATAGCTGATTCATACAAATCTTTCACCGTTTCTCCTTTTACATCCCATCCTAACATTGCCGCTTCAGCTTTATTAAAAGCTGTTTCAGCTGCACTCATCCATAAAGTACGATCCATCTCTCCAACATTTATTCTAGAGAAAGTCGGTCCGGTAATATCATTACCATAAGACAAACCTGCGCGCATACCCACATAATCATCATCTCCTTTATCGCTCGTTTTCTTTTTAAAATATTTCGACATACGTGGATCGTTGTATCCTTTCATATAAGATGTAATATCGGCAGAGACACATTGGTCAGGCCATTGCACTAATACCGTATACAATTGATTTTTAGTGCCTAAAGAAGTTGCGTTATCTTCATTGGAAGTAATTACCCCTATAGAATGGTTAATAGCTTCCTCCGCCATCTGTCTGGCATATTCACGATCTGCAAAACGAATACGAATGGCCATACGTAGTTTCAGTGAATTTGCAAATTTCACCCATTTCTCAAAATCACCGTCATAAACTTTATCATACTTAGCCATCGTTCTGTTGTTTGGATTTTCGGTCACATAAACAGTCATTACATTAATTGCATCAGTCAGATCAGTAAACATTGCATGATATGCTTCCTCCATTGTATCGTAAGGAGTCGAAAGTTTATCACTTGAAATTTGGGAATAAGGAAGTGCCCCATACATATCAAGCATACGATGCATTGTCGCAATTCTTAGGATCTGTGCCCATGCAAAGTTAACCCCTGTCCCTTGGGTTACATTCTTTATTTTATTCCATGCACCATACGTCAATACCATTACATTATCATCTGCAAACTGCCAGTTTAACCAGTTCTCGGGTGCATTATATGTAGCAAAATTTGCCCCTTTAAACTTATCTGTTGCCATTACCTGATAACGTCCATAGCAGTCACCAATCAAGGATTCATTGGTATTATAAATGTTTTCAGTAGCTATGGGATATGCATAATCACATAAAGTCAAGAAGAAAGCATTGGCAGCAAATCCATCTCGTCCAAGTTCTTCTTCCGAAACTTTTCCCAACGGATCATTCAAGCTATTATCCATGCATCCTTGTAACATTGGAGTTCCAACAAGCATACAACCTGCAATAGAAATCTGCGTTATGAATTTATATATTTTCATTTGGTTATTCTTTTATCGTTAAAACTGTATTTTTACATTAAATCCCCAACTTCTCAAACTTGGTTGCATAAAGTAATCAACACCTTGATAATAAGTACCAGTAGAAGCGGTAGCTTCCGGATCAAATGGTGCTTTATTATAAATCATCCACAAGTTGTGACCTGTTATTGACAAACTAAGATTACATTTGTTATTAAACCATTTGGCTGGAAGTGAATAGCCCACCGATAACTCTTGTAAACGAACATTAGTAGCACTATATACATAGTTAGACATCAATCCACTTATTCCACCCACTTCTGTATAATAAGTCTGGGGATCCACTTTTCCATTATTTACAGGAACACCTTCATTATCACGTGCTAAAGCTGTGACCTTAGATACTCCGAACTGATCCATCACAGCTTGTGTCGGTGAAATAACAATACCTCCAAAGCGGGCAGCAAGCATAAATCCCAGGCTAATACCTTTATAAGAGAAGTCATTTCTAAAGCCTAAATTGCTTTTAGGCAATACAGAGCCAATATGAATAAACTCATCCGAATTCTTTATATCTTCTTTCTTTACATTCTGGCTCGCTTTATCAATATATACATTTCCTTCGTTATCACGTTTCAAACGATTAGTGACATACATGTCTCCCATGCTTCCTCCTTTACGAAGAATAACTTTAGCCGATCCAATACCACCTTTATCTATCTCATTCAAACTATAGTGATTACCTTCATCATCCACTGCATCATCCAAGAGTTCTACAATCTTATTTTTATTAAAACTAAAAGTCAAATTGGAATTCCATGAGAAATCTCCCCATGATTTATTATACCCTAAAGAAAATTCCATACCTTTATTCTCAATATTACCAGACTGTGCATACATAGTCGCATATACAGCGGTTCCTGACAAAGGAACCTGGAATGTTTGTTTGCGAGTATTAGCCTTATACCAGGTAACTTCCAAACTTAAACTATTATTAAAGAATTTGGCATTCAAACCAGCCTCCCAAGAATTTGTACGTTCAGGATAAAGTTTAGGCAAAGGACGGTAAGTTTGTAATTTCCATTGACTAGTCGCAGGGTCCCACTCATACGTTTTGTTAGAAGAAAGATTCTTAGGAATAGGAGCACCTACTGAAGCAAATGAACCGCGTACTTTCAAATAAGTAATAGCTTTGGGTAATTTCACCATTTCGGAAATAACTCCTGAAAGTCCTATTGATGGATAAAAGAAAGATGATTGTTCTGTATTAATCAATGCTGAATCCCAATCATTACGCCCGGTTAAAGTCATATATAACATACTCTTCCAGCCAATTTCCACACTAGCAAAAATAGAGTTGGTACGTTGTTTATATCCACTTTCTATAGGATAAGTATCTTTATCCAAGGTAGTAGTCATATTATATAGACTAAAAACATTAGACATATCTTTCAAACCACCTTGGAATCCTCTTTCGTCATAATAAGTTTGAGTAAAACTACCGCCAATATTAGCACTTAAACTTAAGTCACCAAAGCGTTTATTAATATTAGCCATCACGTCTGCATAAGCCTGTCTATCGTCAGCTTTATAGTACTTATAGAATCCATAAATAGAACTATTAGTAAAGTAAAGATCAGTAGAAGCATTTCTTTTATCTGAATAATCATTGGTTGCATTATCAATGCGAACGCGCCCTGTCACATCAAGCCAATCCAAAATTTCATATTTTAAACTAGCATTAGCCATGTAACGTTGTTTTTTCATGCCATGGTTCATCTCATTAGCCACCCAATATGGATTATTTTTCATACTGTATCCAGGATCACCCCATCCCCAGTTCTGTACATCTATCTTACGAGTTGTGTCATACGTTTTATACATCCTCACAGCTTCAAAGTTTTCGCCACGCGGGAACAGATATACGGCTGGTAGTGGATTGAAATATTCACCTTGTGCCATTAGATTAAGATCTTCTTGAATAATATAGCTAAAACCCACATCTAATGTCATTTTATCCTTCAGGAATTTTGTTGTATTTCTGAAGGTAAAATTGTAACGGTCATATTTGCTATTTTGAATGATACCAGTTGCATTAGTAGTACCTACAGACAGATAAGTTTGATTCTTTTCATTACCAACAGATAAAGAAACGTTATTCTGGATATTAGTACCAGTATTGAAAAAATCTTTTGGCTCATAAGTTCCGAAAAGAGAAGACGCTTTATCTCCCCATGAAGCAAAGGAACCTGCGCGGTTTATATAAGAATTTTGGAATTCAGGCATTATAAAAGGATTGGAAAAAGTAGAATTATTAGAAATAATAATTCGTGCCTTACCTTCTTTTCCCTTCTTTGTAGTAATTAAAATTACACCAGACGCTGCATTAGAGCCATACAAGGCCGCAGCAGCAGGTCCACTTAATACAGACATGCTTTCAATATCTTCCGGATTGATATCAGATATGCCCTCTCCTCTCGGTTGGGCTGAATATTGTCCGTTAGTGTCACCTTTATTTGTATTAAAAATAGGAACACCATCAATTACATATAAAGCATTATTGTCTGAAGATATAGATTTGGTACCACGCATAACTACACGTGTAGCCCCTCCAACACCGGATGAAGATGCATTGATATTAACACCAGCCACCTTTCCAGCCAGTGAGTTCATAAAATTGGCACTTTTTACAGTTGTCAATTCATCACCTTTTACTTCTTGCACATTATAGCTTAATGCTTTAGTTGCGCGCTTAATACCTAATGCAGTAACGACTACTTCGTCCAACACCTGCGTATCTTCTCCTAAAGTAACCTTCAAGGGTTGTGCACTAGTAAGCGTGATTGCTTGGGAGAAAATCAGTTTCATATACTTTCTCTAGATCCAATGCTTGTTAGATAAATAGATTAAATGTTCTATTTTTAAGATATCAGGCTAAATACAATTGAGCAAAATCAATGAATGAAAGAAAAAGTTAGTATGATTGCACATGAATATGCAGTAATTAAATTGTTTTTATTCATATATGCGGTATGAATATTCGATAAAAGACGTTTTTTCAGGAATGTTCCACACCGAGAATCACTTCGTTTCTCGGTGTGGAACATTTTGATTCTTTAAATGGAACCTAACAAATCATTTAAAGAATAATAATAACTTGCTTTATAGTAGTTGTTTTCTTCTAGTTAGTGCAGATAATACAAAGAACGGAATCTTTTCATTTGATTAATATTATCAATATTAGATATTATTCTATCACTACGCGGGCGATAAAAAGAATAAATTGCAATAATATCATCCTTTTTTTATTTGAATTACGTTTGGCTAAAGTGGAAATCCCTGCGGTTTTCGAAACACTCCTGATAACAAGATGCATATTCTAAATTATAGGTAATCTGAATATGCGTTTTTTAATATTATACTCACTTTTATCCTATATCAATTATTGGTCCATTTTTCATTGTACATACAATTTGCATGCAAATGTATTAATCTAGAGATTAAAGTTAGTCAATAATTGAGCATTCCTTATTCTTTCCTCTTTTTCAAAGTATGCTAAATAGTGCTCGGTTACAGATAAGTTAGAGTGTCCCAAGCTTTCAGAAATATATGAGGTTTTCGCACCTCCACGTTTTAATACTGTAGCAAAAGAATGCCTTGCCGTGTAAGTCGTCAACTGAAAAATTCCAATGTCTTGGGCTATTTTTTTAAGTCTTCTGTTACATTTGGTTATAATACGCCGTACCAATCTAATCTTTTCAAAGGCATCTTCAGTTCCTCTAGCATATTTAAAAATATACGTTTGCGGGCTTAATCTTGGATTACCCCATTTTTGAATAATATTCCACATTTCAGGAGTAATGATTGCATGTATCTCTTTGTTATGTTTGGTAGTTCGAGATGTCTTAGAGCGTACAAAGCATATTTCTCCATCCATAATATTTGAATACTGAAGAAATAATAAATCCATAAAATTAATGCCATTACATAAATAAGAAAACACCCAGAGATCCCTAAATTCTTCTATATCTTTTGTTTCACATTGATAGGACATTACTTTTTTTATTTCAGAAAGAGTAAGTGCTAATTTACGTCCACACCCTTCAGGAATTTCATATTTATTCTTTCCAAAAGGAAAAGATGATTCTTTTATAATACCATCATGTACAGCACGATTTAAGACACACTTTAAAGCTCGGAAATAAATACTTATGCTTGAATAGCTTTTACCTTCTGATATCCAAAATTTTTCACAACGTTTAAGCCAATCAATTGTAATGTTTTCCAAAGGTATAGTGGAACCTCCGAAATCTTCTAAACTTTTTAAAGCACTTTGATAATTTAGGTAAGTGTTTGCTTGTTCATAGGCTTCCAGTTCTTTCATTTTTAAGCGAAAAGCACTGCGTAAAGTCATATCATTCATCTGCCTTCCTAACCTGACGCTTAATGTTTCAATACTAAATTCCCCTTTTGTTATCAGTTCATTAACTTGTTGCTTAATAGTTGAAAAACTACTCTCTATATCTGATCGAATTTCTGCCAATAACCGGCTTTTTACTTTTAATAACCTTGCCCAATCTTCTTTTGACACTTCCTTCCCAGTTGAGTAATATTTTTGCTTTCTTCTATATACCACTTGAACTTTAACAGGAAACTGTCCACTCTTTTTTGCTCTTCTGGTATCTAATATGGTTAAAACCGAAATTCCATCTTTTGAATATTTGAACATAAAATGAATATTTATATCTATACAATAGGTAAAGCATACATATATTGTATGCAAAATGTATGCAAATGTAATAAATCAGCCTGATTTTAATAAGTACATAAGATTCTATTTATCAAATATTTGAGTATTTATTTTTCAATTAGGAATCTTTCTATTCTATTTTTTTCGAAAAAAATCTTATCTTCGTTTAGTAAGGTTACAACATAAAATGTATTACTATTGAATAAGCGCTTATGGAATTTATTTTAAGTATAACCTTTAAATTTATTAATTATGAGAAACAGAGATACATGAAACCTTTGTGTGAAAACGGTAATCTCATTTACCGCCTCTAATTACAAATTCTCTAAAAACTATTTCTAATTAAAAAGAATAAGATGAAAGAAATTATAAAACACAAGTTTTCATACTTGTTATTCTTCCTTTTGTTGGTTTCGTGTTTTGCTTCAGCTTATGGGCAAGAACGAACGATCACTCTTAATCTATCGAAAGTACCCTTGAACACTGCTTTGAAAGAAATTGAGAAACAAACTTCAATGTCAGTAGTCTATAACACAAATGATGTCGATATAAATCGTGTCATATCTATCAAGGTAACAAAAGAATCTTTGAATAATGTAATGAATCAGTTATTCAGAGGAGTAAATGTCAGTTTTTCAATAGTAGATAATCATATTGTACTTTCTGCGAAGAGTAATAAAGAAGAGCAGCAGAAAAAAACACCAATTACTGCAAGTGGTACTGTTACTGATTCAAAAGGAGAACCATTGATTGGAGTTAGTATTTTGGTAAAAGGAACTTCAAATGGTACTATCACTGATATGGATGGAAATTTCAAAATACAAGCAGCTAAAGGTGATGTACTTGAAGTATCCTATATCGGTTATGCCTCCCAAACAATCACGCTTGCCAATGCCCAACCTCTTAAAATAACCTTAGGAGAAGATACACAAGTATTGGATGAAGTTGTTGTTACTGCATTAGGTATCAAGCGTGCAACCAAGGCGTTAAGTTATAATGTACAAGAGGTAAAAGGTGATGAATTGACAGCTGTTAAGGACGCCAATTTTATGAATTCATTATCAGGAAAGGTTGCCGGTGTTCAAATTAATAGTGGTGCAACCGGTGCTGGTGGTGCCACACGTGTTGTTATGCGTGGTATGAAATCTCTGACTAAAGATAACAATGCATTGTATGTAATTGATGGTGTACCTATTTTTAATACAGGAAAAAGCGGTGGCGAAGGATTATTTGGAGAAATGGGAGGATCAGATGCTGTTGCTGACTTAAATCCTGATGATATTGCTAGTATTAGTATGATGACCGGTCCTTCTGCGGCAGCATTATATGGTTCTGCTGCGGCAAACGGTGTTGTTTTAATTACTACTAAAAAAGGCCAAACAGAGAAAACGACCATAACAGTATCCAACAGTACTACTTTCTCTAAAGCATATATTATGCCGGATATGCAGAACCGTTATGGTACAAGTTCCGGATTATTCAGCTGGGGAGAATTGGCAAACCGTCGATATAACCCATCTGACTTCTTTGAAACAGGATCCAATGTTATCAATTCGGTAGCATTATCTACAGGAAATACCAAAAACCAGACCTATCTTTCTGCTTCTACAACTAACTCCGGTGGAATTCTTCCGAATAACTCCTATAACCGTTATAATTTTACGGCACGTAATACCACCCATTTCCTGAATGATAAACTTACTCTGGATATCGGTGCACAATATATCGTTCAGAACAACAAAAACATGGTTTCTCAAGGACAGTATTATAACCCTCTCCCATCACTGTATCTATTCCCTCGTGGAGACAACTTTGACGAAATTCGTTTGTATGAACGTTATAATACTAACTACGGCTATATGGAACAATATTGGCCTTATGGTGATGCAAGTTTGTCATTACAAAATCCATATTGGATACAAAATCGCATCAACCGTACTTCCAACAAGAAACGTTATATGATGAACGCTTCTTTGAAATGGCAGGCTGCAGATTGGCTCAATGTTGTCGGTCGTGTCAATCTGGACAACTCCGACTACCGGAATAAAAACGAAAAATCTGCTTCTACATTAACAACATTCTGTGGTGTAAGCGGTGGTTTTGAAGATGCCATGCGTCAGGAACGTTCTTTATATGCCGATTTCCTGGCTAATATAGATAAAACATTTGGTGATTTTCATTTAACAGCCAATGTTGGTGCTTCCATATATCATACTTCAATGGATCAGTTATATATTGCAGGTGACCTGGTTATTCCTAACTTCTTCCAGATCAACAATATTAATTTCTCCGCCAACTATAAACCGGACCCTACCGGATATGAAGATGAAATTCAAAGTATTTTTGCCAGTGCTGAATTAAGTTGGAAAAATCAACTGTATCTAACCGTAACCGGACGTAATGACTGGGATTCAAAACTTGCATTCTCCAAACAGAAATCTTTCTTTTATCCGTCAGTCGGTTTATCGGCTTTATTATCAGAAATGGTTAAACTGCCCGAGGTGATCTCTTATGCTAAAATACGCGGTTCATATACAGTGGTAGCCTCTTCTTTCGATCGTTTCCTTACTAATCCGGGTTACGAATACAACAGCCAGACACATAACTGGGCGAATCCGACCGTTTACCCGATGGACAACATGAAACCTGAAAAGACTAAGTCCTGGGAAATCGGTTTGAACTTGAAATTCTGGGGAAACCGTTTCAATTTAGACGCAACTTACTATCGTTCTAACACACTGAACCAAACATTTAAGGTAGATATTCCCTCTTCTTCCGGATATAAACAAGCGATTGTACAAGCTGGTAACGTGCAAAACCAAGGTCTTGAATTGGCTTTAGGGTTCAACGATAAATGGGCAGGATTCGGATGGTCTTCTAATGCAACCTTCACTCTAAACCGTAACAAGGTGAAACGACTGGCAAGCGGCAGCGTGAATCCCGTGACAGGAGAAGCTATCCAAATGGATGAAATGAATGTGGGTTGGTTAGGTAAAGAGAATGTAGCTCCTCGCGTCATCCTGACAGAAGGAGGCTCCATGACTGATATCTATGTATACAACCAACTGACAAAAGACAATAACGGTAATATAAAAGTCGATCAGAATGGTAATCTGGGTATCACTTCATCAAACACTCCGGTAAAAGTAGGTAATCTGGATGCTGATTTCAACCTCGGATGGACCAATCATTTCACTTATAAAGGAATTGATTTAGGAGTTGTATTATCAGCCCGTGTAGGCGGATTAGCTTATTCGGCTACTCAAGGTATTTTAGATTATTATGGAGTATCCGAAACATCTGCAACAGCTCGTGATAATGGTGGTATACCTATTAATAACGGCAAAGTTAACGCCCAAAAGTATTACCAGACTATTGGTACGGGTGAAGGTGGCTACGGTCGTTATTATCTATATAGTGCAACCAATGTACGTTTGCAGGAATTGAGTCTAAACTATACACTTCCTAAAAGATGGTTTAAAAATGTGGCGAATGTTACTTTGGGTATTGTAGGACGTAATTTATGGATGATTTATTGTAAAGCCCCATTTGACCCGGAATTGTCTGCCTCTACCTCCAGTAACTATTATATGAATGTAGACTACTTTATGCAACCCAGCTTGCGTAACTTCGGTTTTAATGTGAAAGTTCAATTCTAAAAGAAAAAGCTAATGTTATGAGAAAATATTTAAGAAATATCACAGTCGGTGCCGCTCTGTTGTTACTGGCAGGAAGTTGTACCGATAAATTTGAGGAGTATAATACGAATCAATATCAAATTCATGATGCAGACCCTGCGACTTTGATGAAATCTATGATTGAAACAATTGTGAATATTCAACAGAATGACTCTCAAATGCAAGATCAGATGGTGGGACAGTTAGGTGGCTATCTATGCTGTTCTAACACATGGAGTGGTACAAACTTCAGCACATTCAATCAGAGTGATGCCTGGAATGCTACCCCCTGGAACACTCCGTTTGAAAAAATATATGGAAACTTTTTCCAAATACAGGAAGCAACTAATTCTACGGGACATTATTATGCTTTTGCGTGTATGATACGTGCAATAACGATGCTTCGTGTAGCAGACTGTTATGGACCGATGCCTTATAGTCAAGTAAAGAAAGGTAATTTTTATGTTTCTTATGATACTCAGGAACAAGTTTATGCAAATATATTAAGTGATTTAGCTAATGCTGCTGACGTTCTTTATAATTATTATGTAGAGACTAATGGTAACGCACCATTAGGTGCCAATGACCCGGTTTTCGATGGAAATTATTCAGGTTGGGCTAAGCTAGCCAATTCAATGCGTTTACGTGTTGCAATGCGAATCAGCGGAACATGGCCTGGCATTGCTCAAGAGGCAGCTGAAGCAGCAGTAACACATAAAGCAGGATTGATTGAAAGTAATTCGGATAATGCTATGCTTTCTTGTGGCACGCAGAGTAATCCCTATCAACTGGCAGCTGTAAGTTGGGGTGATCTGCGTGTGAATGCAAATATTGTAGATTATATGAATGCATATGGCGATCCACGTATGCCGAAGTTCTTTAATAAGTCTACCCTTGCCGGGAAAACAGATAAATATGTAGGTATGCGTACTGGAGATGCTGATTTTAAAAAGGCAGATGCAGCAGGATTCTCTATTCCTGCATATACGGCAACTTCTAAATTAATGGTTTTCTGTGCTGCAGAGACAGCGTTTTTACGTGCAGAAGGAAAATTGCGTGGTTGGAATGTCGGTTCTAAAACAGCAAAAGCCTATTACGAAGATGGTATTAATTTATCAATGGAACAATATCAGGTTTCAGCCACTGAATACATGAAGATTGACGAGGCTCCTGTCGTATCACATGAAAGTGATGTTGTGCAAAATGCTACTGCTACAATTACCAATACTGTGAGTGTAATGTGGGATGACAGCGAGTCTGACAACGTAAATGGAAAGAATTTCCAACGTGTCATTACTCAAAAATGGATCGCCAATTATCCATTAGGATTGGAAGCATGGGCTGAATATCGCCGTACAGGTTATCCGGAACTTTATCCTTGTATCGACAATCTATCAGATTGTGGTGTGAGCAGCCAACGCGGTATGCGTCGTTTAAGCTTCCCTTATACAGAGGCACAAAACAATAAAGCCAATTATGATCTGGGAGTAGCAGAACTCGGTGGTGCTGATAATGAAGCTACTGACTTAAAGTGGGCTAAAAAGAACTAATTTATATAATGCATAAAAAGGACTTTTATGAAGAAAATTTATTTATTATACATTGTACTCATATCACTGGCAACGACCTCATTGATCGGTTGCAGTGACTGGACGGAGTCGGAAGCAAAAACTTTTCCCGAATCGATCGTATCGGATGAATATTATGCGGCCTTGCGTGCCTATAAGCAGACAGATCACCAAGTTGCCTTTGGCTGGTTTGGTGGCTGGAGTGGTGAAGGTGCTTTTATGAAAAGCTCTCTAGCTGGTATTCCGGATAGCGTAGATATTGTTTCTATTTGGGATAATGGAACGAATCTTTCTGAAGCTCAACGTAAGGATATGGCTTTTTGCCAGAACATGAAAGGTACAAAAATTATATACTGTTCAATTATCGGTGGTGTAGGAGACAAACTGACTCCACAGAATATACTGGATAATTGGGAAGAAATGGGATACAATAGTAAACAGGAAGCTATTAATGATTTTTGGGGATACCCGTCAGACGAAAGTAATATAGAAGCAGTAGAAACTTCAATCCGCAAATATGCAAAAGCGATTGTAGATACTTTAAATCTATATGGTTATGATGGATTTGATATAGATTACGAACCTGTGGCCGGACCCTACACCGGAAATATAGTCAATTCAGATGAACATTTGTTTTTCTTTATTGACGAATTAGGCAAGTATCTGGGACCGAAATCCGGAACAGGAAGACTATTGGTCATTGATGGTGAACCTCAAAGAATTACTACCAAGCCTGAAATTGGAACTTACTTTGATTATTTCATTATCCAAGCCTACAAACCGGGAAGTGATTCAAATTTAGACAAACGACTTATTGATGGTAAGGTTTGGGGACCAGGGTTGGTAGAAACTTTTGGCGGAGTAATGACCGAAGAGGTAATTACGAGAAGAACTATAATGACTGAAAACTTCGAAGCGACCGATGCTGCGATGGATGGCGGTTATCCCTATACCGACCGTTATGGGAATAGTATGAAATCTTTGGAAGGCATGGCACGTTGGCAGCCTAGAAATGGTTTCCGTAAAGGTGGGGTAGGAACTTATCACATGGAAGCAGAATTTGGTACTTCACCGGAATATAAGAATATACGTCGTGCCATCCAGATTATGAATCCATCATCACATTCATTACTTAAAAATTAATGTAAACTATGAAACGTATGAATTATATAAGAACTTTATACTTCTCTGCAATTATAGCAGGCTTAGGAAGTATGGTAAGTTGCGGAGATGCGAAATATGATGCTTTAGACACACATGCTTATATTGAAGAAGCACTTTCAAGTACAAGCCAAAAAGTAACTGTACAAGCCTCTGGCGAAAGTTTTACTACTCTAAATGTGCATCTTAGCAATCTTTCTTCTACAGACAACCATTATAAGTTGGTCACGGACCAATCTGTATTGGATGCCTATAACCACATTAATGGAACCGGATATATAATGTTGCCCGAAGGATATTATACACTACCGGAAACTATTACAGTGAAAGCCGGACAGTATGCCACTGATGCCCTCTCTATTGCCTTGAAAGCTTTTAGTCAGGAAATGATGAAGTCAGGAGAATCATATGCGCTGCCTGTAAAACTTGTATTGCAGGATGGAAGCATTTCACCAATGGCAAATACCGGAACTTTTGTTATTTTAGCTGAAAGTATTATTGAGTTTTCAGCCCCGATGTTTACCGGTTCTGCTAATTTAACTTCTAATAAATATGCAGAATCATCTGAAACGTATGCACAATATACGATAGAGGTTCGTTTTCAAGTAAGTAATATGAATAATCGAAATCGTGCTATTTTTAGTAATGGTAACGGTGATGCCCTGAATAATATCTTGTTGCGTTTTGAAGACCCGCAGTCTGATAATGAAAATTTCAAGGCTCATTCATTAGTACAAGTTGTGGGCCGTAATAGTCTTTATTTGAATCCAAGCAATTCTTTTAAGCCTAATGAATGGCAACATCTAGCTCTAGTATGCGACGGTTCATCTTACCGTCTTTATATTAACGGAATAGATTCAGGTGTCTTGAGTATTCCATCGGGACCCACTATTTTTTCCAGTATAAGTTGGTTTTCTGCCGATACATGGTGGAGTGGTTGTAAGATTTTGATGAGCGAAGCACGTATTTGGTCTGTAGTTCGTTCCGCTTCTCAAATTCAAAATAACATGACTCAAGTTAGCCCAAAATCTGTGGGTTTGGAAGCCTATTGGCGATTCAATGAAGGACAAGGCAATGTATTCGAAGATGCAACCGGCAAAGGTCATACTTTGACTACTTCTGCTACTCCTACCTGGATTGACGGTATTTTATCTACAGATAAATCTACCGAATGGAAATAGTAATAATTTAATCGTATGTACATATGAAAAATATATTTCAATCACTATCAATAGCAACTCTACTCGGCTTGTTTGTCCCGTTCATTTCCTCCTGTAGCGATGATGAAGAAGTTTTTAACGAGTGGAATGCTACGTATGTGTCTCTACAGAGAAATGACTATTTATCGGGGAATGTAAAAAAGTTCAATCTGACTCATGATGCGAATGGAATCGGAGGAGATGAAATTAAGATGGCTTTTACTGTAAAAACACAGAAAGCAGTCTCTACAGATATGGTTATCGTATTAAGTGCAAAAAGTGAAACAGAAGGGCTTGATGCAAGCCAGATCGTTTTAAGTTCCTCACAGGTTACTCTCAAAGAAGGACAGATGACTTCTGAAGAAATCACTGCAACGGTCGATCCAACGATATTTGCCAGTATCATGGAAAAAACAAGTTTCTCTTTCAGTGTCTCAATCAGTAATGTAACTACCAATGATAAGAACACTGTTATTAGCAGTAGTTTAAGTACATTGCCTGTCATTATTAATAAAGCTGCCTATTGTAATCTAAAAAGCGGTATTCCTAGTAATAGCCAACTTATCAGTAATCGTGCCGGCTGGATTATTAATGTAGAAGAAGGAGTAGAAGGCGCACCCAATAATTTAATCGATGGCAAGACTGGAACTGACGTTGCTCTAAATAATAAAGGATTCTGGTTTACTGTTGATTTAGGAGAAGCTAAGGTTTTAACAGGTATCAAAACGAATCATTGGGTCAATGCATATGCTCCTAGAGAAGTGGAAATATTACAATCTGAAAATGGTACGACATGGAAATCATTGAGTTCATTAGCAATCTCCGGTGGTACACAGAATATTACGTTCATTTCTCCTATTACTACGCGATATCTGAAATATCAGATTATTACTATCTCTACAAACGGTCGTACGGATGTTACAGAATTTAATGTTTACGAACCCAAAAGTGAGTAAGTATTTATGAATAGATAACTATAAAAATATAGAATAGAGGCTATCAAACAGGCCTTAAGTTCATAAAATCACCCTCATTACAATGAACTGCACCCCAAAAGTTGAACACAAAACTTAAGGAGTGCAGTTCAGTCATGTAGTGAGGGTGATTTCTCGTTTTAAAGACTATCTAATCAAATCCCATTCCAATCAGTTTGCCACTACATATATGTGAAATGCCCCCAGAAAGTTATGTATCTAACTTTTGGGAGCACTTCACATCTTTATATAACGAACAAACCTTAATCTGTCAAGATCTAATTAGACAGCCTTTTAGAAACACTAACCTATCTCTTATTTCTTCATCACTCGGACAATCCGTCCGTCTTTCTTATAAGAGAAATGATTGGTATGCATTAATACATTCAGTATCTCATCAGCAGTGCTATCAGTAGAGAATTCACCGGTAAACCGTTCTGATTTCAATGCTTCATCCTTATAGATAAATTTGATGTCGTACAACTTCTCCATAATATTGGTTATTTCCAATAAAGACTGTTGCTTAAATTCCAACTTGCCATTAATCCAGAGAAGCACATCTGTAGGTTGGTTATATTCAATTAACTCTGCTTGATAAGTATCCGTATTTACATTCAATGTCTGTCCCGGTTTCAACAAATAACCATTCTCTTCCGTTCGCGGAGAATCTACCCGTACCAGTCCTTGAAGCAAGGTAGTCACTACCCTATTCTCATCTTGGCGTGCACGCACATTAAATTTCGTACCAAGCACACAAGTCTTGATTTGCTTACTATTTACTATAAATGGAGCATGTTTATCATGAGACACTTCAAAATAGGCTTCACCCGACAAATCGATTTGACGATCCGAACTCCATAAAGAATTATGATAAACTATTTTTGAAGATGCATTCAGCCATACCTTACTACCATCCGGCAACACAGTCTGCGCTCTCTGTCCGGCAGCAGTTATCACCTCATAATCCGAAAGCTTATTAGAAAGTAATCCCCAGGCAATTCCACCGGCAAAAACGAGTCCGGTAAGAAAAGCAGCCGCCACAGTAGCATAACGTCCCCAACGGATTGAAATACTTTTCCGCTTAGCCTTTTTCTCCTTTTCTCTGATAGCTGATTTAAATTGATCCAATGACGCCTCTGTATCTACAGTATTCATCACCGCTATACGCTCACCTACAAAGAGAGTGTAATAAAGTTGCTCCAAAGTTTTCCGGTTTTCCGGCCCTTCCTCGCACCAAGCTTCCACCCGAGCAGCTTCTTCATCATTACATTCACCTTGCAGGTAATTCACCAAGATAGTTTCATCCATGCTCTTTTATCTTTTTACAAAAAAAACTATAATACCTTTGTAGTAATACAGTTGTGAGCACAAATATACTAAAGAGAAAAAGAAAAAAATATTTTTTCTCGCATTTTTATTTCATTTATCTACTTCTTTCATTATTTTTGTCTTACATAAATTAAAAGAGAATGTCACAATCTCCGATATATTTGGATATTAATAATAATAAGTCCGTTATCACTGCCCTAAAAGCAGGAGAAGAAAAAGTTTTTGACGTCGTCTACAGACATTATTTCCGTAGGCTATGTGCTTTTTGTTCCCAGTATGTAGGTGAGCAGGAAGAAATAGAGGAGATTGTACAAGAAACGATGATGTGGCTGTGGGAAAATCGTTGCACTCTTATGGAAGAGTTGACACTCAAAACACTTCTTTTTACGATTGTCAAGAACAAAGCTCTCAACCGTCTTTCCCATTTTGAGATCAAACGAAAAGTTCATCAGGAAATCGTTGATAAATATGATAGTGAGTTCAATAACCCGGACTTCTATTTGAGTGATGAGCTTTTCCGTTTATATGAAGAAGCACTAAAAAAACTTCCGAAAGAATATCTCGAAGCTTACGAGATGAACCGCAATCAACATCTGACGCATAAAGAAATTGCCGAGAAGCTGAATGTATCTCCACAAACGATTAATTACAGGATTGGACAAGCCTTAAAGTTATTGCGAGTAGCTTTAAAAGACTATCTACCTTTATTCATACTTATTTTCGGACCTAATTTTTTCGAACAATCATGAAATCAAAATTTGTATTTAGTAGTTCAAGCCTGTTTATCGGACTTTTTCTTTTCTTCTTCACTGAAAACGTGTGTTCACAAGAATCCGCTGATAACTGGACTCTTAAACAAGCCCGTCAATGGACACAAAAACAAGAATGGGCAAACGGACTGAAGGCAATGCCTCATAAAACAACCGATTATCAGGAATTTGCGTCACAATATCATAAGAACCAGAAAGTGTGGGACAAGACTTTCCAATGGCTAGCTACCCACGACCTTGCGAATATGCCTGCCGGACGATATGAAGTGGATGGCGAACATTGTTACATCAATGTACAGGATGCAACAACACAAGATGTCAGTAAACGTAAAATTGAAGCACACCGCCATGGTATTGATCTGCAATATGTAGTGAAAGGCACCGAACGTTTCGGAATTACTTCAGCAGAATATGCAGAGCCTATCACTGAATACAAACCGGATGTTACTTTCTACAAAGCCAAGAAAATAAAATATGTAGATTCCACTCCGGATACATTCTTCATGTTCTTCCCCAAAAACTTTCATCAGGCATTGGTAAAGGCAGGGAAAGAACCGGAGGACATACGGGTCATTGTTGCTAAAATCGAATATATCCCATAAACAGAAACATGAGTGAACTTTTAGTCTATAAAGCCTCCGCAGGTTCGGGTAAGACATTTACCCTGGCAGTGGAATATATCAAACTGTTAATTCTCAATCCCCGCGCCTACCGGCAAATTCTCGCTGTCACCTTTACCAATAAGGCAACTGCAGAAATGAAAGAACGCATTCTTAGTCAGCTTTACGGCATACAGATAGGCGATAAAGATTCCGAAGCCTACCTCAACCGAATTAAAGAAGAGACAGGAAAAACCGAACAGGAGATACGGGAAGCGGCAGGCGTCGCCCTTAGCTATATGCTGCATGATTACAGCCGGTTCAGGGTAGAGACTATCGACTCATTTTTTCAATCTGTCATGCGCAATCTCGCACGGGAACTGGAACTTAGCCCGAATCTGAATATTGAGTTAAATAACACCGAAGTTCTTAGTGACGCTGTAGATAGCATGATTGAGAAACTAGGACCCACTTCTCCCGTTCTCGCATGGTTACTCGATTATATCAACGAACGAATTGCCGACGATAAACGTTGGAACGTGTCGGACGAAGTAAAAAGTTTCGGACGCAATATTTTCGATGAAGGTTATATTGAAAAGGGAGAAGGACTCCGGCAACGGTTACGAAACCCTGATACCATCAAAGAGTATCGCAAGCAACTGAAAGCGCTGAAAACGGAAATTCTGGAGCAAATGAAAGGATTCTACGACCAATTCGAAGGAGAACTGGATGGACACGCACTGACTGCTGATGATCTGAAAAACGGTTCACGCGGAATCGGAAGTTATTTTCGTAAACTTAATAATGGTATTTTAGGCAATGATATCCGTAATGCTACAGTAGAAAAATGTCTGGAAGACGCAAAGAACTGGGCAACCAAGACTTCTCCCCGCTACGCGGACATCATTAATTTAGCCAACTCTAGTCTCATGCAAATTCTGGAAGATGCTGAAAAGTTACGTTCCAAGAATAATTTGTTACTGAATAGTTGCCGATTATCCCTGCAACATCTCAACAAAGTGCAACTCCTCGCCAATATCGATGAAGAAGTACGTCAGTTGAATCACGACAACAATCGTTTTCTATTATCAGATACGAATGCCCTGCTCCATCAACTGGTGAAAGACGGTGACTCCTCTTTTGTATTCGAAAAGATAGGAACGAATATCCATAACGTCATGATAGATGAGTTTCAGGATACCAGCCGGATGCAATGGGGAAATTTCAAATTGCTCTTACTGGAAGGATTGTCTCAAGGAGCAGACAGTTTGATTGTAGGAGACGTTAAACAATCCATTTATCGTTGGCGAAATGGCGATTGGGGAATTCTCAACAGCCTGAATAATCACATCGAACATTTCCCGATCCGCGTCAAGACATTAGCTACCAACCGGAGAAGTGAAACCAATGTTATCCGGTTTAATAACCAAATCTTCACAGCTGCCGCCAACTATCTGAACGGAGTATATAAGCAACAGTTAGGCAAGGATTGTGAGGATCTGCAGAAAGCCTATGCCGACGTTGTGCAGGAATCTCCCCGAAGTACAGAAAAAGGATATGTAAAAGTCTCTTTTCTCGAACCCGACGAAGAACATGGTTATACCGAACAGACATTAATCAGTCTGGGAGAAGAAGTGCAACATCTCCTCACCTCCGGAGTACGACTGAATGATATAGCCATCCTGGTACGAAAAAATAAAAGTATTCCCCGAATCGCCGACTACTTCGATAAGGAGCTACACTATAAAGTGGTATCAGACGAAGCCTTCCGCCTTGACGCCTCTCTTGCCATTTGTATGATGCTGGATGCACTGCGATTCCTTTCCGATGAAAATAATAAAATAGCACGTGCCCAACTGGCCGTAGCCTATCAAAACGAGGTTTTACAGAAAGGACTGGATTGGAATACTCTCCTACTCCTCCCTGCCGAGAATTATCTTCCCGCCGCTTTTCTTGAAAAGACAAAGGAACTAAGGCTAATGCCTCTTTATGAGCTTTTAGAAGAACTTTTCAGCATATTCGAGATGAATCTTATCAAAGATCAGGATGCTTATTTATTCGCTTTCTTTGATGCGGTGACCGATTATCTGCAAAGCAACTCTTCCGAGCTAGACGGATTCATCCGGTATTGGGACGAAACATTATGCAGTAAAACAATTCCGAGTGGAGAAGTAGAAGGTATCCGGATTTTCTCCATACACAAATCCAAAGGATTGGAATTCCATACCGTACTCCTTCCTTTCTGCGACTGGAAACTGGAGAATGAAACCAATAATCAGCTAGTATGGTGTGCCCCGCAAACAGCACCATTCAATACATTGGATATTCTTCCTATTAACTATTCCACCCAAATGGCTGAATCGATTTATGGTAACGACTACCTGCAAGAACGTCTTCAACTTTGGGTAGATAATCTCAATCTACTATACGTTGCTTTTACCCGCGCTGGAAAAAATCTCATTATCTGGAGTAGAAAAAGTCAAAAAGGTACCATGTCCGAACTATTGGCAAACACCCTACCGATAGTAGCCCAAGAAGAAGGGATTGACTGGGAAGAAGACTGTTACGAGCAAGGACAACTATGCCCTTCCGAAAAAGAAAGAATCAAGACATCCACAAACAAGCTAACCCAGAAACCAGAGAAACTCTCTATTCGGATGGAATCCATGCGGCATGATATTGAATTTCGTCAGTCCAACCGCTCTGCTGACTTCATTCAGGGCATTGAAGAAGAAGATTCGGACGACCGCTTTATCAACCGCGGACGTATGTTACATACTTTATTTTCTGTCATCGAAACTGCAGAAGATATCGATCCAGCCATTGAACGGCTTATTTTTGAAGGAGTTATCAGAAATGATGAGAAAGAAAAAGTGGCTCGTGAAGTTGCAAAGAAAGCTTTTTCTTCTCCTGAAATTCAAGATTGGTATTCCGGAAAATGGACACTCTTTAATGAATGTGCTATTATCTATAAAGAAAAAGGAGTTCTGCAAACCCGTCGTCCGGATCGTGTAATGATGAAGGACGATCAGGTTGTTGTAGTCGATTTCAAGTTTGGTAAGGAAAATCCTAAATATAACAAACAAGTGAAAGGATATATGCAACTTCTTACCAAGATGGGATATAAAAATATCACCGGCTACTTGTGGTATGTGGATGAAGAAAAAATAGAAAAAGTATGAAAGCTGTTCCTCTCATCGGCATTGCCCGTCATCGACTAACGATTGACGGTGAAGGAGTTACAACATTAGTTGCTTTCCATGGCTGTCCGTTGCGTTGCAAATATTGTCTCAATCCGACATCTTTGCAGCCCGATGGTGTTTGGGAGAGCTATGATTGTAACCAGCTCTACGAGGAAGTACGCAAAGATGAACTTTATTTCCTGGCGAGTTGCGGAGGAGTCACATTTGGCGGTGGAGAACCTTTGTTACAAAGCGAATTTATCAGGCAATTCCGCCAACTCTGTGGCCCAGAATGGAGAATCACTGTCGAAACCTCTCTCAATGTTCCGCAACAGAATGTAGAAGAACTGATTTCTATTATAGACAATTACATAGTCGACATCAAAGATATGAATAATAACATCTATCAGCGATATACCGGAAAGAATAATGAAAACGTCTTAAGTAATTTGCGATATTTAATCGGGAAAGACAAAGCCAAGCAAATCGTTATCCGGACACCACTCATCCCTTCCTATAATACGGAGAAGGATATTGACCAAAGCATAGAACTTTTGAAAGAAATGGGAATCACCCAATTCGACCGATTCACCTATAAAACCCCTAATGATTAATGCCATGGCAAGAGGAAAACAAACCTGTAAAATCTTAAAAGAGATTCGTCGGCAGATAGCCGAAGCGAATGATATTGAATTCATTACCTCTGAATGTCAGTATCAGGGAGATTGTTTGGGTACTTGCCCCAAATGCGAAGCTGAAGTTCGATATTTGGAGCAACAGCTTGAACGAAAACGCCGTGTAGGTAAGGCCATCACTCTGTTTGGACTATCAACTGGTATACTTACAATAATACCTCCTACTTCATTGGACGCAGAAACACTGCAATGCCCTAAAATGAATTGGACCATTACTGCTGACAGCCTGATACAAGAAAAAGACATGAAAGGGGAAGCCCCCTTTTATGGTCCGGAAAAGCTACCGGAATTTCCCGGAGGAACAGAAAAATTTATAGAATTTCTGAAAGAAAATCTTCGTTATTCAGAAATAGATAGTATTGCTAATAATACATACACTGATGTAAAATTCACTATAGATTATGACGGACAAGTTATCAACCCTAAGATTACCCGCAAGATACACCCCAAAGTTGAAGCTGAAATATTAAGGGTCATGTCTCTCATTCCTCGTTGGACACCCGGCATATTGGCAAATGAGACAGTACAAGTGACATACAATCTGATGCTTTCATTCAGTGCGATGTATGGCCCGGAATTGAGAATCACTTATACTCGTATAAACTATCCTGACGTTTATGAGGAAGTAGCTGTTATGCCCGAATTTCCTGGAGGACAGAAAGCTCTCATGGTATTTCTTGCAAAAAAGATTCAACACCCTAATGCAGGATTAGGAGGTAATGGTGTACAGGGGCGTACTATTATTCAGTTCATCGTTGATAAGGAAGGAAATATAGTCAAACCAAAAGTTGTACGCGGCGTAGATCCTTATCTAGACAAAGAAGCTTTACGTGTCATTAATCAAATGCCTAAATGGAAACCGGGAGAATTGGAAGATGGTACTAAAGTTGCCGTTTATTTCACCGTTCCTGTTATGTTCCGATTACAATAAATACAAGAATCAGAAAAATAGTTTAATCAATATGCAATCATTTCTCCAACTAGTCGCTCATGATTTATATACCAAGATAGGAAACGACCTGTCACGTACGGTACTCGTTTTCCCTAATAAACGTGCTAACTTGTTCTTCAATGAATATTTAGCAGGAGAATCCGATAAACCGATCTGGTCACCAGCTGCCATGAGTATCAGCGACCTGTTTCAGAAACTATCCGTACAGAAAAGCGGCGATCCTATTCGATTGGTCTGCGAACTTTATAAAGTGTTCAAAGAGGAAACACGGAGTCAGGAAACATTGGACGATTTCTACTTCTGGGGCGAATTGTTGATTAGTGATTTTGATGATGTAGATAAGAATATGGTCGATGCCGACAAATTATTCAGTAATCTACAAGATTTGAAAAATCTGATGGATGACTATGAATTCCTTGACAAAGAGCAGGAAGAAGCCATACAACAGTTTTTTCAGAATTTCTCCATTGAAAAACGGACCGAACTAAAAGAAAAATTTATTTCCCTTTGGGACAAGCTAGGTACTATCTACCATCGTTACCGTGCGAACCTGACAGAGTTAGGCATTGCTTACGAAGGCATGCTCTACCGGAACGTGATCGAACAACTCGATACCGACCAACTCAAATACGACAAATACATATTTGTCGGGTTCAATGTTTTGAACAAAGTAGAAAGTGACTTTTTCAGAAAACTGAAAGATGCGGGCAAGGCACTCTTCTATTGGGACTATGATATCTTCTACACCCAACAAATCAAAAAACATGAGGCCGGAGAATTCCTGAAACGTAATCTCGAGGAATTTCCGAACGAACTCCCGGAAAGCTTTTTCAACACCTTTAAAGAACCGAAGAAAATACGTTATATTTCCGCTTCTACCGAGAATGCCCAAGCACGTTTCCTTCCCGGATGGATTAAGGCGATAACAAACGATCATTCACAAATTACCGTAGAAAAGGAAAAAGAAAATGCTGTAGTGCTTTGTAATGAAGCTCTGTTGCTTCCCGTACTTCATTCCATTCCGCAGGAAGTGAAGAATGTCAATATCACCATGGGATTCCCATTGGCTCAAACTCCTGTTTATAGCTTTATCAATGCCGTAATGGAACTGCAAACCAATGGTTACCGCTCCGATACCGGCCGATTCACTTACGAGGCAGTATCCGCCATATTGAAGCATCCCTATACCCAGCAATTATCATCCCATGCCGGTCCCCTGGAACGTGAACTGACCCAAACAAACCGTTTTTATCCACTTCCGTCAGAACTTAAACAGGATGATTTTCTAACTACCCTCTTCACTCCCCGTAATGGTATAAAAGAACTATGCGATTATCTGATCGAATTAATCAAAAACATTTCAACCATTTATCGGAAAGAAGGAGAGTATAATGATATTTTCAACCAACTTTATAGAGAATCCCTCTTTCAAAGCCATACGAAAATCAATCGTCTCTATAGTTTGATTGAAAGCGGAGAACTAAGCATACGCACAGATACGCTAAAACGACTGATAACCAAAGTACTGACATCTTCCAACATACCATTTCACGGAGAACCTGCTATCGGAATGCAAGTCATGGGAGTACTGGAAACACGTAATCTGGACTTCCGGAATCTTATCATGCTATCTCTCAACGAGGGGCAATTACCCAAATCCGGAGGAGAGTCTTCTTTTATTCCCTATAATCTGAGGAAAGCTTTCGGTATGACCACTATCGAACATAAAAACGCAGTATATGCCTACTACTTTTATCGCCTGATACAACGGGCAGAGAATATCACTCTACTCTACAATACTTCTTCGGATGGCCTGAATCGTGGAGAAGAATCCCGCTTTATGCTGCAATTACTGGTAGAAGGTCCGCACGATATCACTCGCGAGTATCTGGAAGCCGGACAATCTCCGCAAAGTACCCAAGAGATACGAGTAGAAAAAACACCTGAAGTACTAAGACGAATCTATCGTGCTTACGATAGCACTCATCCAAATTCACTGGTTCTCTCTCCTTCCGCCCTTAATGCTTATCTGGATTGCCGGTTGAGATTCTACTACCGCTATGTAGCGGGCTTGAAAACACCGGACGAAGTGAGTGCTGAAATTGATTCCGCTCTATTCGGAACCATTTTCCACCTCTCCGCCCAATTAGCATACACCGACCTGACTGCAACCGGAAAAACGATACAGAAAGAAGATCTTGAACGCTTATTACGCAATGACGTGAAGCTACAAAGCTACGTTGACCAAGCCTTCAAAAAAGAATTATTCAAAGTTTCTCCCGAAGAAAAACCCGAATATAATGGTATACAACTTATCAACTCTAAAGTAATTGTTTCCTATCTGAAACAATTGCTGCGTAACGACCTTCAATATACTCCTTTCGAAATGGTCGCTATGGAAAAGAAAGTTTCAGAAGAGATTACTATACAAACAGGACAAGGACCGTTCACTCTCCGTCTGGGTGGCACAATCGACCGTATGGATGCAAAAGAAAGTACCCTGCGGATTGTTGACTACAAAACAGGAGGAAGCCCTAAAATACCTGCTAATATCAAGCAACTGTTCACCCCATCGGAAACACGCCCGAACTATATCTTCCAGACTTTTCTGTATGCTGCTATCATGAGCCGGCAACAATCGTTAATGGTAGCTCCTGCTCTGCTCTACATCCACCGGGCAGCATCGGAAAACTATTCGCCTGTTATTGAAATGGGAGAACCTCGTAAACCGAAAATACCGGTAAACAACTTCGCTTTCTTTGAAGATGAATTCCGTGAACGCCTGCAAACATTATTAGAAGAAATATTCAGCGAAGAAGAGCCTTTTACGCAGACAGAAGATACTAAAAAATGTTCGTATTGCGATTTTAAGGCTATCTGCAAACGATAAACCGAAAATAGAATATACCAATTAAATAAGGGCACGATTTACATATTCATGCAAACCGTGCCCTTATTATTTCTAGTCGTATTATCTATAGTTATCTTATTTCTCCAACAATGGAATTGAGAAACTAAATGTAGACCCGTCTCCCTTCTTTGAAGTAAACCAAAGTTTACCGCCATTTTTGACAACAAAGTCCTGACACAATAACAATCCGAGTCCCGAACCTTCTTCATTGTTTGTACCAAAGGTACTGAAATGAGTATCGGTATGCAGCAACTTCTTCTGATTTTCGTCATCAATACCGCAACCACTGTCTTTCACACTTACGATTGCCATACCGTCTTCTTCTGCCAGTGACACCACTACTTCCGAACCTTCATTGCTAAACTTAATCGCATTACTGATTAAATTACGAATCACCGTCTTAATCATGTCAATATCAGCACGAACAGCCACATTCTCTACAGGCACATCTTGTACTATCTTAATATTTTTCAGACTGGCCACCATCGTAAAGATTTCACTTACGCCCTCTACGACTTCCACCATATTAATATCCTGATAAACCACTTTCAGTTTACCAATCTGGCTCTTCGTCCATTTCAGCAGATTATCAAGCAATGAGAATACATCTTCTGTTGTCTGATTAGCCATTGTCAGCAATTCATACATCTCATCACCAATTGTTTCGCTTGGCAGATTCAGAATCAGCATATTCAATACCATCTTGATAGATCCCATTGGTGAACGCAAGTCATGTGCAATCACAGAATAGAGTTTGTCGCGTCCCATGATCGTCTTACGCAACTCTTCCGTTTGTGCAACAATGATTCTTTTCGCTGCAACCAACGAAATCTGGTGCGTCACACGAATAATCAATTCTTCTTTATTGAATGGCTTTGAAATAAAGTCATTACCACCCACCTGAAATCCTTTTACGATATCCGCCGTACTATTTAGAGCAGTCAGGAAGATAATGGGAATTTCAGCCATTTCGGGGTCTGCTTTCATTTGTTGAGCTACCTCAAAGCCACTGATATCCGGCATCATTACATCCAGTAATACAAGATCCGGATTTTCCTTCTTCACTTGTTCCAACGCCTGTGTTCCATTACCGGCAGTCACAATTTTGAATTTCTCGTTGGTCAAAAGTACCTTTAATAAAAGGACGTTTGATATTACATCGTCCACAATAAGGACTTTATATTCAGAAGGATTAATTTCCATATTCATAATTTTCTTTTTTTATGCTTCAGACATTTTTAAAATATTCAATCATACGCTTCAGCCCCTCTTCAAGTTCAACAGTAGGCTGCCAGCCCAATTTCTCTTTAGCCAATGTAATATCCGGTTGGCGTTGCTTCGGATCATCATCCGGTAAAGACTTAAATACAATCTTCGAAGATGAACCGGTCATACTAATGATCCTTTCCGCCAATTCCAATACCGGAAATTCATTCGGATTCCCCAGGTTTATAGGACCTGTAAACTCGTCCTCCGTATTCATCATTCTTATCATTCCTTCAATCAAATCATCAATATACTGGAAGCTGCGTGTCTGCTTCCCATCACCATATATCGTTATATCTTCATTATTCAACGCTTGAAGAATAAAATTAGAAACAACCCGTCCGTCATTCGGCAACATTCGCGGACCATACGTATTAAAAATACGGATAATCTTCACACGCACATTGTTCTGACGGTGATAATCCATAAATAACGTTTCTGCACAACGCTTTCCCTCATCATAGCAAGACCGGTACCCCACCGGATTCACATTTCCCCAATAGCTTTCCGGTTGCGGATGAACGATTGGATCTCCATATACCTCGCTCGTAGAAGCTTGCAGAATCTTGGCATCCAGTCTCATTGCCAATCCCAGCATATTAATAGCCCCCATCACAGATGTTTTGGCAGTTTGAATCGGGTCATGTTGATAATGAATAGGAGATGCAGGACAGGCCAAATTATAGATTTCATCTACTTCAGCCGAATAAGGATAAGTGACATCATGCCTCACCACCTCAAAATGATGATTATCCATCAAGTGAATGATATTATCTTTCGAACCCGTAAAAAAATTATCCAGGCATATCACGTCATGACCTTCGTTTATAAGCCGTGTACAGAGATGAGAGCCTATAAAACCGGCTCCGCCACTTACCAATATTCTTTTCATTCTAAATATTTCTATTGTTTACTAAAGAGACGCTGTCTCTTCGTTTTGTTTATGGTCACAAATGTAACCGATTTGCTTAAAATAAACAATTTTCGGAGAGGATATTTTAAAAAAAAGCAGATTTAAATAGTTTCAATTTCCGAAACAACTTGCCACTGACAAATGTTTATAATAGAAAAGTATTATTTATTAGAACTATTATGATGACAAATAATCCAAATGCAAACCTGATAGAAGCGATGAAAGAAAAGCTTCCGCTCAAAGGACAACTGGCAGATATGTTAATGGACACGCTATACATAGGAAAAGAGGCAGTATACAGAAGATTGCGCGGTGAAGTACCTTTCACCTTACAAGAGTCAGCCCTTATTTCAAGAAAACTGGGTATATCGCTAGACAAGATTATAGGACTAAGTTTCAAATCGAACGCCATGTTCAATATAAACATTGTAGATTATGATGACCCGTTCGAGAGTTACTACAATATCCTTGAAAAATATGTCTCGCTGATCAATACGATGCCGGATGACCCGAATTCTGTAATGGGAACTTCTGCCAACATTATTCCCCAGACTCTCTATCTGAAACATGAACTTCTGGCAAAATTCCGTTTATTCAAATGGATGTACCAGAATAAATATATTGATTGCAAGAGTTTCGAAGAGTTGGATATTCCACCGAAACTGGTCAATATCCAGAAAGACTATGTAGCAATGACACGTCATATCCACTCCATAGACTATATATGGGATAATATGATTTTCCAACACCTAATCAACGATATCCAATACTTCGCCAGCATCCATCTCATTTCCGACGAAACAAAAGAAGAAATCAAAAATGAATTATTCTTATTGGCGGACGAACTGGAAAAACTGGCTATCAATGGCAAGACAGCCGATGGCAATCGTGTACGCATCTATGTGTCGAATATCAACTTCGAGGCAACATATAGCTATGTAGACACCAATAACCTGCAACTAAGCCTCATACGTATTTATTCCATCAATTCCATTACCACGATGGACAACGAAATTTTCTGTACCTTGAAAGAATGGATTCAATCTCTGAAAAAGTTCTCCACTTTGATATCCGAAAGCGGTGAAATGCAGCGTATTCAATTCTTCAAGCAACAGCGAGAAATTATTGACGCTCTTTAATTTTATTTTCGCAGATTAGAACTTCAAAAAAAAATCAGTTCCAATAAATGAAAGTAGATAAGATTCTTATCTACTTTTTTTCATTCCCTGTCCTCACCGCTTCCGTTTGATTCCCAATCAGAAAAAGACACATACATTCATCTCTGTTTTTCCACACAAATCTTTCAAACACAAGACGTAATTTTGCATAGAATGTATCACAAAGATTATTAACATTAAAATTAAAGGAACAAACAATGAAAAATGGTATTCTAAACGAATTAATATCTACAATGAAGGAGCGAATTCCTCAAGATATGAATCTGGCCAATACTTTGGCTGACATTTTATGCATGGGAAAGGAAGCTGTCTATCGCAGATTGAGAGGTGAGGTGTCTTTTACAATAGACGAAGTAGCGCTGCTTTCTCAAAAACTCGGTATTTCTATCGACCAGATTGTCGGTAGCCATGTATCTAATAAAGTTACTTTCGACCTGAACTTACTTCATGCCACTAGTGCGCTGGAAAGTTATTACGAAATAATCAACCGTTATCTGCAAATTTTCGACTATGTGAAAACAGATAATACGACGGAGGTGTATACTGCATCCAATTCCCTTCCCTTTACACTTTATTCTTCCTATGAGAATTTGTCTAAATTCCGTCTTTGCCGATGGATGTATCAGAATGGAGATATAAAGACGCCACATTCTTTGGAAGACATGTCTGTGGATGAACGGATCGTCAATGTGCATAAGAAGTTGAGTGAAAGTATAAGACAGTGTCCAAAAACGTTTTTCATCTGGGACACAAATATCTTTTATTCTTTTGTGAAAGAGATCAAGTACTTTGCCAGCCTGAATCTGATAAACAAGGACGATGTCATGCATTTGAAAGAAGAACTTCTTCAGTTACTTGGCGTGGTAGAACATCTGTCCATAAAGGGAGAGTTCAGCGAAAACAAGAAAGTGTCTTTCTATCTGTCCAATATCAGTTTCGAAGCCACTTACAGCTATATCGAGAAACATGATTACCAAGTCAGTCTGCTGCGGGTATATTCTATCAACTCGATGGATTCGCAAAGCTCATATATCTGCCAGATGCAACGCAATTGGATTCAATCGTTAAAGCGCCACTCTATTCTGGTTTCGGAAAGTGGAGAAGCACAGCGTATTGCTTTCTTGCAAAAGCAGTTGGAAGTTATCAATACGTTGTAAACAAAGGAAAACACACTAAACATTGTGGATTCTAGGAATAAAAGAAAAGGATTTAATAGACGAGCTGTATCAGAATGAAGACAAACAACATTCTGATACAGTTCTTTTAGCTTTTATTCTATTGTGCGCACACAACGATACCAAGCCCAAGTTGTGGACTCTACCGTAGCCCATGCGCCGAATTCACCATTATTATGTCCGACCAGCCAATAGTTGCTATCGCGTGAAGTCAATGTCCAGTGCACAGCACTAATCTTCTCGAATCCGTTCCCTATCCAAGTAGTCGAGTCACCGAAACCTTGGTTTTCGATATTGGTAACAGCCCCTCCCATACTGAGTACTAAATACATCTCACGCTGAGTAGGTAGACGCCAGCCACTCCCTTTACTTTCGCATGCCGCTTTTGCTTCCGCCCAAGTTTTACCATTACTACTGGAATTTTCAATCTGAAACTTAGGAGCAACCTTATTCATTGCGACACTTGTATCCGGAGTTTCACCTGAAGCAAATAACACCAAAGGATCTGTTCCTCCACTGGCATCGCGAGAGACAATAGTGACCCCCGAGGATTCTACCATCAAATAAGGGTACTTCTTTCCGCTATTTGTATTATCCCTTACGCAACGAAAATAATTATTATTACTAACAGGTGCGGAATCCGGATAACCTGCCGACATTTCCATCCCAAAACGTGTTGTAGAGCCTTTAGCCTCATAGTATGATGAAGACCAGTAGTTACCTGTCCAGTTTTGATACCACCCATATATATTCTGACCGTCATGATAATTACTGTTAATCGCATTACCACCCAAAGCATTTTCATAGACAAATGACAGCAACAGTTCACTAGCAGTAGGCAGACGCCAACCATCGCCTATATTCCTACAGATATCCTCCGCATCGGCTACATTTTCCAATCGCCCCACACTTTGGTTAGTTCCGTTATAATATCTCCTATTATCAAACCGAAGCGGATAAAGATAGAAAAGAGGTTCCCCGGCAGTTGTGTAAGATTTGGTTTCGGACACCATCTGAAGGTCAATCGTACGATAAAACGGGAATTCTTCATCCGCCACGGTATGCATTACATTTCTGAACGTGATTCTTATCGTTCCGCTTTTTCCTTCTTTCCACTTGCCGGGGTGAAGCTTCAGCCTGAAATCGTATCCATGACCAACCACATCATTTCCCTTGCCGTCATCATAGCCTATGATAGACTCAAGATACATCTTGTCGTCCGCATTCTTTCTACCTATAATTACATCATTATCCGAATCGGTCCGAATCAGTCCGGTGCCATCATCGTTCGTTATATTCAATTCCTCAATATCCATAATTTCCCAATTGTTATTGACAAACAATTGCAAGTATTGTTCCGCACCCAGATTGACTTTATAAGTACGACTATTGACTGTAGTGGAAAGATATCGGAGTGAAAACTCCAGCTCCCCCTGATTGATGGGGAATTGTACTTGAGTAAGGTATCCTTCCTTATCGTACAGGTCGAACAACATAAAGTCCCAACGCCACCACCAGCCTGCACCATCTTCAACAGTACCATCGCCTGCTCTTCGCGGATTAGGCTGTATGGTAAACGCCTGCACCCTTTCACTGAACGGTATCGCATTCGTCCTGTCTAATTGCGGAATCAAACCGCCGACATTATATTGGACCATATTGACACCGCCAGTGCCATAAAGCTTACCTTCTATCCTATCCACGGAAAACATGACATACACCGTCTGCGGTTCGAGAGGGAGTTCGTCACCATCAGGATTTCGAATTGGAAAAAAAAGACCTCTCTCCAACACATTTCCGTATGCATCGACAAATTTGATAATTCCCGGATCTATCGTATACTGTGTCACTTCAATATTGTGAGTCAGGCGCCCTGCCGTCAACGTAACAGTAGCCTTACGCCCAACGCCAATATTTTCATTATTAAAATATGGAATCTTCAATTTGAGTTGGGTATCATCATTCGCAACGCCTGATGCCGCATCAGCTCCACCTTCAAATTTGAGCCAGTCGTTCCCTGCAGTAATGGTGGCCTTCCAGCCTCCGGGACTGTCAGTAAAAACGTCTATAGCATAACTATTATTCTGGTATTGAGTTACAGCAACCTCCGATTCACCCACTCCGAGCATATATTGCCCATTGTAGACTACATCTTTGACTTTGTCACGGTCATAGTGTATCAACCGGATTTTAAGGTTGGACATGACTGTATAAGATGCCAACGCCTCGCTAAAACTTTTATAACCGGTACCCAACGCCTTAGTAATGGTAATGATGTATTTATAGTTTCGCTTCAAGGGCAAATATTCCACCTGCTCTCCTGTATTTCCGTTTTTGGTAAAATCCACCCGGTAAAATGTCGATTCACCCGTACCGATCCTTCCTTTCACAATCAGGCAAGTAGCATCCTTACGGCTCGCTTCTCCGTCTGCTCCCGCACCACCGGCATCCTCTGCCGCCAGGGATTCAAATGTATAAATCTCCCCATCGTAGGGTGTGTTACCATTTACGGAATAACGGATTACATCCCCTTCTTCCGTCATTTTACCACTACCCGCGGGGAGAACCGGAGTATCCGGAACCGGGTCAGTAACCTGCCCGTTCGTGTTCCATGCCGGAGCAATATATCCGGTGGTATTGTGATTGGCCAGGTAAACCTCTTCGACCGTGAAATTCGAAGTGGCACTGTTATTACGGATATCAATACGCGCTAGCATACGTTTCATATTAATTTCGGTTATCGGATTCATCGAAGGAGTGATTTTGCTTATTACCTTCTCCCCGTACATCGGAATCCGCGTATACCCACCGGTTGTCGAGCCGTCTGCCAGCCATTTGCCGGTTTGGGTGTGGAGCATCTTTTCCATTGCCTCAACCTTGGTGGTCGCTCCCTTCGTGAAGCCCGACACAATATTATCAAGTTCCTTATTTGCCACAACCACGATGCAGGTAGATGCGGTAGTGGGAGAAAGCACAGCAGAGAAACTCACAGTGGAATTGTCAGCCAAGTCCTGCGTAACTCCTGTAGCGCTGACCCATTCCAGAAATACTGCCGGCGTTTTTGACATATCAAAAACAAGAATATCCACCGTTTCTATTTCGTCTTCTTTCTTTGCTGTTCCCGTTCCGGTCATCGTACGCGAAGATACGGACGGGAGGTTTACATCGGGAACCGTTAATGTAAAGCGAATACCGTTTCCTGCCGGAGAAGGCGTCGACTCAAATTCTTCCTGTACGCATCCGGTAAGCCATACCGTCATCAACAGAACAGACAAAAGATAGCACTTTCTTTTTATTGAAACCTTATATTGCATATTTCTATTTCCTTTCCTTAAACTTTGATATTGCATATTCGTCATTATGGTGCGGTCAATGTCACCGTTATTGGCAGATTATCACCATTCGTATTGGTTAGTATGAGTCTAGCCGTATCACCGGACACAGCATCGGCTCTAAAGTAGAAGTAAACCGCATCACCACTCACGCCACTTGTTTCGAGCATTGTCTCACTGTTAAGCAGAATTTTATCCGGATCTTGTATCTGGGTTATCTTCCACTCCCATATTCCCGGATTGCCCGAAGTAAAGACAATCTTGCGACGTCGCATATTTCCGGTTCCATTATCGTTGCTGTCCAACTCTACGTTTGAGGTCAGCCACTCTCCGTCTTCTCTCCACTGGCTCAACAGTACATGGTGCCGCAAATTACCAGCATTGATATAAAAGCCTGTTTCCCGCTTAGTTCCGGTTCCTGAATTAAATCTGGGCATCACAACCTGGATATTATACGTATACACTCCTTCCGAAAGGGATATCTGAGTCATATTAACTGTTGGCCACGTATCCATGGTACTTTTGTTTAATGACGCCCCCGGCAGAAATCCTGTATCCGGATTAGCATCATAATTCGTTTTCACTTCTATATTGACAGTGACCCCATCACCAGCTGTCTGTACCTTGGTCTGCGATAATTTGAGATAATATTGCTTGTCGAAAATTACATTCACCGGGCTTTCCGTCCATTCAAGCGGGGTAGCTGAAAGCTGATAGGTTTCGTTGGATATTGTAAGATTGTAGTTGATGTACTCGCCCGATTCCCAAGAATGCGGATTCTTGGCGAGAATATCACTGAACAGGAATTCCCGATCGCCAAAGTTGGTGGTAACAACGATTTTGGCGGTTGCGGAGAAAGCGTCGGTCGGCAACATGAGGAATGTATCACCTATCAAGGTGGCATCTTCAGTAACTGTTTTGTTACCGGTGGGAGTAGAAGCGACCCTCCCGGTGGCGACATCGCTCCAGACAAACTTCGGTTTGCCGTTTTTCGTCGTGGTGGTCGGAATTTCAGTCATCGCAAGGTTACCGCTTTTTCCTACATTCTGGAATTCTATTTTCTCGATAGTCACCTCATTCGGTACAGGAGCTACTTTCTTGAATGTAAAGGTAACCTTGGTCAATGTGTGGTAGAAGTGTATATTCACACCTTCAACCCATACAGGGCCCGATATAGCCGCCAATACATCGACATGATTGGCGGCAGATTCATTCGCTGTATAATTCAGCACCATTTCTCCGGGATCAATGAAACTCGCAGTAGGCGCATTCGCATCACTGTACGGATACCAGGAGAAGAACTTCATGCTCGCATTCAACAATCCTGGCCAATATTGCAACGGCGAGATGGTGGCTGTCAGGTCGGCGTTAACCGTAGCACTTGCATTGAAGTATGGTTGGGGAACAGAAGCATTGGGAGTCAGTGAGCTGTAAAGACCGAAAGTCTCTTCTTTCAGATCGGTATTCGAAGAGATTACCGTACCACGAGTGTAGACATAGCCACCTTCACCGATACGTTGCACAACAATTAATTCCTTATCACATGTCATCTCTTCTCTGACACACGAAAAGAGGACAACCGAAAGGACAGCCATTGCCATAATCATCCTAATATTATTTATAGTCTTTATCATCTTACTTCTTTTCCGAAATTAAAAACAATCAGCGAAAGATATTACAAGTCCATATCCAAATCAATGTCTTGTCTTTCACCCCAATCTTCTACGCTTATCGTCAGTATCTGAATACCTATTTTTCCTACGCGTGCCGTTACCTGATACACGTTGTTCCGACGGATCTCCGTAAAAGGTTGCGCTGTCGGACTACCTGTGCCGTCAACCTTTGTTACGCTTTCAATTACTTTCCCGGTTATTCCGGTGACGTCCGAAGGCCCTTTTAGGACATTAGCCATACTGATAGACAGTCGGTCGGAATAATCCGACTTGAATAGGCGTTCGGCTGTGTAGAACGAGCAAAGCAACTTCCGGTTTTCAGCTCCGGGAGCCGATGAGTATGCCCAAGTTTCTGTAGTCGCAGCCGTCCAGCTATGCGTTAATAAATTGCTTTCCGACACGTCTTCCTTCACCTTTCCGTAGTTTTTTGAAGAGTCGGCGTTATCACGCGTGCCGTTGCCCACATTTCCCATCACGAAATAGCTATCGTGGGAAAAATTATGCAAGGTGACACTGGTGCTTCCGGCAGTATATCCGGTCACTGCCCCGCCGTCTATAGCTTCGATAAAGACATCTACCCGGGCTACGGCACGTTCGATTACCATTTGCACTGTTTTGGTTTCATCGGGTGCTATGGATATATCCCGGATCACTCCTGTCATAGGCATTCCGGTCGCCGAAATAATCTGCCCGTCACTATTCAGTATGCTGGAGATGTCGTAAATCATCTCTTGCAACGTCAAAAGATTAGCTATACCGTCAAGTTGGCTTGTGAGACTCTGCGGTTCGTTGGCAATAACTACGACCAGGATATCATTGCTGGAAGTCACTTCGAGAAGTTGCGCATCTATATCAGTAGCTGTCTCCGGAGTGCTCAACAGGATGTGTTCATTCACATCCAGCCTCACGCCACCGGGCGTGCTGCCGAATACGATAAACCGCATGGAGTTTATCTTCTCCTGTTGTTCCACATCCCCATTATTCACCAAGTCGATGCTAAGTTGCGCCCGGGTAGTATGGGCAGGCAACTCATAAGCCACATCAGCTTCTCTACTACATGAGAACAAAAGGATGGTGGATGCCAGATAAATGATATGTAATAGCTTTTTTCTCATTCTTAAACTTCCATCCCGTGGAGCCAATGAATCCAGGTCCCCACGACAATACCAATTTGAAGGAATCCTCCTCCGTTTTTTTCAACAACTGTAAATATCAGGTTCCATTCACTCTGCCTGTCAAGATACTCCTGAAAGGGAAGTTCCGTTCCGTCGTAACGGTAAACCGGCCGGGCAATGCTCAATAGTGTCATCAGATTGTAGCTCCAGACTTCGGCTTCGGTATTCGCATCCCTTATAATAAACTTATAATCCCATCCGCTCCTGTTGAGCAAACGCATCGTATTCAGGCGTGCGGACATAACCACATCGGATATTTCACCCGGACCTGTATAGTAAGGCACATAAGTAATTGGCCCTTGTCCTGTGGGTTCGTTTTCCCAGGAATAAACCGCATTTTCCGGTGCCTGAATTTCAAATGTATATTGTGTGCCATCCACTTTATTTTCCTCATATCCCATTAACGCGAGATTAAACCGATTGGTGTCACGTATCAGGTTCACCGGATAAACTTTATGGTTGGTATTGGATGGCAGGTGATCCACTTCCACAACTTCTCCGAAGTAAAGATGCTGAAATTCGAAATTAACAACATCCGTCTCCCGCTTCAGGGATACAATGACTTGTTGGAGGGTGGTTGTTCCCGGCACCAGTTTATTACCTGCATTGTCCGAAAGCCGGAATCTGTCAGACAGACTTCCGACGGTCAGTACTTTATAACTTCCGAAATCGAGCTCGTCGGTCAACGATATCCGGCTTCCACCAACCAGCGCAGCAACCTCGGCACTTTTGGTGAAAAGCAATTTATCATCGCTGTCGAACACAAGTACATCCACCGATTTAACCTGCGGATTAAATGCATCCGCATATTCCATATTGTAGTCGAATACAAATTCCAACCAAAGTTCGCACCGTGGCAGGTCTTCGCGTATACTGTCGCACGAAGCCATACATAGCATCGAAGCAACGATAAGGAACAGCGATTTAGTTTTTCCGAACATATCTTTTCTTTTAGGGGCAACCCTATCGGTTTGCCATTTTATATTGTCAGAGATCTCTATTTTGTGACCTCCGGTTATTTCCTCTTTTTGGGGCGCGCTTTGCATTTCATTGCATCTCGGATGCGCCGGTATATTTCAGTGCTGTTTTTGGGAAGCCTGTCACCGGCTTGTTTTTACTTTTTTCGGCGGTCTGTTCCGTACGGAATATCTATTTTAAAAGTACAGGGCAGGCAGTCCGCACTGCCCTGTTTTCTTTGAAAGTAAAGAATTTATTTAGATTTCGAAATTTGTAGTCCAGTATATCCACGGAGCAACTTTAATCTCAAAATGGAGATAGGCACCTTTCTTATCGATATCTTCTTCTTCATCCGGATCTTCGGGACCACCACCAGGATACCACGGTGTACCGTTACCATTCACCTTTGTCAGCGTAAGCGTATAATAGTTATTACGTACTACACCGTATTTCCCATACTCCATGTAAGAATTGGCTGCATTGTCATGACGAATCTCATAGTAGTAATAGTTGAGACTCTTTGGATACCAATAGATGCAACCTTCTTTTTTACACAGTTCACCACCATTCTGAATGTTGTTGTCGTCAAGAATAGCCTGCGTAAGGGATGCAAAATCACCCGGATCATTGGCGGTAAGTTCAGATTTTATCTGAGTATAGAACAGTTCGCATGCCGAAACTAAAAGTTTCTCCTGGGCGGTCATAGGGTCTGAGGCTGTTTCTTTAGCTTTGGCAGGCGTATAAGCAGCCAGCAAGTCGGCAAAACTCTTGAAGTTTACAGAGTTAGTTCCGTTAGGAAGACGATACCAGTCATTTCCTAAAGTAAATTCACCAGACTTCCAAGGTGCATACTGTCCCTTAAGTACCAGACGCGTAGCCGCACCGAACTTCTGATATCCTGCGACCATCGTATTCTCGATACAGTATTTGTAATTATCACCTACAGTCGCACTTTCAGCAACCCATTCCACCTTAGGTTCGCGAGTTGCAGCATCGAGTGTATTCTTAATAATGCCTGTAAGATATTCGGTTCCACCCGCAGTCGTAAAGTTCGGGTCGACTGTATAGAAGTTACTTTTGTAAAATCCGGTAGTATGAGACGATGCTGTGGTAGTCTTCTTTGCAAAAGGAAAGAACAGGGAGTTGTAGTAATCTATAGTCCAATTTCCAAAATCAAACTGTCCTAGACTTGCATTTGTTCCATCTTCAAAAGGTCCAACTGCTAATGGACTGCCAATCATAACCTCCAATTTTGCAGCAAGGCGTTCTATCTCAAGGGTAGCCGGATTACTTTTCGCTGCATTCTGAGCTTGCGCTTCCGATTTATAGTCGCTGACCAAAACAATCTTATCCGATACATCAAGCAGACATTCATCCTCCCATGCATGATTGGATGGATCTGAATCGGAATCATCGTAGAATCCGACATTAATCATTGCACAACCATTGGAGTGTACAACCTCCTCTACCAGATAAGCATTGTTGGGCTTAGTATTGTTTTCAGGAACTGTAATCATTCCATTGATGGTAGCATAGGTTGCACCCGCTGAAAGATTATCCAAGCGATCCTTTAATTGGTAACCTGGATTGGCAATAACAAGCAAATACTTAGTATTCGGATCCACTTTAACCGGAGTATTCGGAGTCGTAACTCCACTATTTGTTCCGAAAGAACTTGATCCCAATACCGTGGCATACTTAGTTGCCTTTTCATCCTTAGTCACCACCTTACTCGCATTGAACGTAATCAAATAGAGCTCATTAATCGCACTTTCCTCCTCTAAAGCCGTCTGTTCACCAGAAGCACGTGAACCAGGCACTTTGGGATTAGTCAGACTAATTGATACGTAAGCTACATCATAACCTGCTCCCCCTTCAACCTCCGGATTTTCCTCCAGATTCTCATTTGAACAACTTGCCAGTGCCGCAACAGCCAGCAATGAAACTAAAATTGATTTAATCTTTAGCATAATACAAAAAAATATTAGAATTAATACTTATATAATTTCCCACTTAATCAGTAAGTTTTACTTACCATTCTTTTTCATTTTAGCAGCATTAGCCTTCTTCCTGACTAATTCTTCCAGATTGCCCCTAGCTGCATCCAGACCTGACTGCTCTGCAAACTTCAAATACTTCTTCGATGATTCATAATCTCCCTTCATTAACATTAATATTCCCATAGCATTATTATATTCCGGCAAATTCTTATTCGAATTCACCATGCCCAGATAACGTTCAGCCGAAACCAATTCATTGCGTGATAAAGCGGCAGTAGCAGCATTTATATTTGCAATCTCACTCTGCGGATACATCCGGACAGCCGTTTCGAACACATCAATAAATTCTTGCGAGCCTGTCGGATAGGTATTAGCTACCAGAAACATTTCATTCAAGCTCAAATTCTGCGGACGCGTCTTGATAATCTCTTTTGCTTCCTCCACACTAAAATCCCTCACTTCGTAATTCACTTTGCAGATAGCCACACGCAAACTTGGGAAAATATACTTCAACAAGTATCCGTAAGGCGTCCCTCCGTGAAGTTGCATCAGTTTTGTTTCTCTTCCTTTTTCAATAGGTATGTTCCTGATAATATCCAGCACTTCGTCTTTATATTCCAATTCGATTGTTTCAAGCGCCTTCTCCAGTCCGTCCCAGTTTTCACCTCCAAAGACAATGTAGTATTGGTTTCTCGGAAAATCGTATCTGTATGCCAGATAATCCCGGAGCGCCATGGCACGTCCTTCAGACAGACGTTTGTTCGCTGCCAATGTTCCTTCCGGAGACGCATAACCGATAATATCCAGACGGTTCACTTTCACATTCGGATCGGACTTCAGCTCATCGATCATCTTGCGGATTTTAGCCAGTTCCTGAGGGTTATTCATGTATTCGGGACGAATATTGACTTTATTCACCTCGAAATCCAGAAAACATTCTACTTGAATATCCCGTTGTTTGATTTCTTCCGCTTTCGGTTGCAGATAAGCAAACTGAGGAACCACTACATAAGGCGTCCATACACGTTCCAACGTCACTTTGCCAAATTCCTCGATGTTCATTAATGCCGTTTCACCGCAACCACATTCGTCACGCTGCATGTCCAGACGCGCATCCTTCATCCATGATTCGAACGGAACCAGATATTGATACCGAATCGTATCATTTCTTAGTTTTCCGGCTTTTTCCACTATATACGGCTTCTCATAGCTTCTCTTCTCCTTGGCGCTCATCAACGCAAGCCCACGCTCATACGCCAAATACTCGTCACGACCTTTAATAGAAACTTTCGGAAGATTCAGAGTGCGTCCGGAAGTCACCAGCCGCGGAATTAAATCCATTCCCCGGGCAGATTTCACTTTCACATTATTCAAAACAAAATCTATATCGACATGAATAAAATCACCTTTCTGTTCCAACCGCACCGGATTCACGGTAATGCCACCTTCGTAAGAGCGGGATTGAGCCATAGCTGTGTTTATATTCAGGCTGCAAACCACCAACATACACACAAGGAAACCTATATTTCTTATTATCATACTCCTTATTATTTAATTACATAAATAAGTGACACACTTGCTTTGGTAGGTCCGAAATAATTTTTGCTGCTTTCCTTCAATCTCGTACCACAGGTAGCGCAAGGATACTTGTCATATACAATGTGCGCATATCCCACTCCGACAGACGTTTCTATACTCCAGCGTTTTTTCAGAATCCACGAATATCCTACGGAAAAGCCACCGCCATAAAGATATCCCTGATAACGCGTATGCTGCATATTGTCACTGATAAAAGACCAGTCGGGCCACCCTCCTACATTGAAATCGGCATAATGTCCGTGCATTCCGATAAACATACGGCGAAAACTCTCACAAAACCAGTAACGAACTTCGGGTTGTATCCCCCAATGACGGAGGCGTTTGCCGTCGGAAAGTTTCCACGGATTATAATTGACCGGAATGTCCAGCGTCCATTTACGCACCAGTCCGATCTCCAACCCCAAATTCATGGTAGTGGTAGCGTCATACAGCAGATTGCTTTTCAACGCAACCTTCTGGGCATAACCCTCGGAAATAGCACATCCGAGCATGAATAATATGAGTATAGCAACTTTCTTCATTTATATCACATTTACTGTTATTTATTGCCCCAATTGAGTAACATCTATTTTTATGCGTTGCACATTACTGATGCCCGTTTTAACGGAAGACGCCATTGTTGTGAGATGTACGATTCCGTTTCTGGAATCCGCCTCTATATTGGGCAATACCTTAATATATATCTTACCGTCTTCAACGATAATGCGTTCTTCTCCTGTATGTTCCTCCGGCATTACGGAAGAATACAGACGGATCCAATTTTTAGCACTTTCATCCACTTCGCCCGTAAGGCAGAAATAATTGATTTCATATACCTCCGAATTTGAATTTTCAGTAGGCATGAGCTGAAGCGTACTTCCCGCAGCAGGAACAACTTTCCTTTGTCTAATATGAACTTCTTTTTCCAAATTTCCTGTTTTTAATGTTAGATACACATCATCCTGTCACCTGTTTCTCTTTGTCCTTCTTCATACTACATCAACCAGTCAGCCCCCATCTGTTACCGATGTTATTACCAGACCAAGTCCCTTGATGTGCAGACAGGTATTGTTCTGAATGCCGGACTCATACATAATATAATTCATGGAGATTGATTCTTGAGTGTCACTATAAGAGAGAGAGCCAAGCCAAGGATTGCTCAACGGCATAATCAACAACTTGGCATATATATCCGCACAAGTTGTCACTTTCGGTGTTAATTGAAAGAGAGTGCCGGTCACATTCGACCCCTGCACACACACCACAGATAATAAAAAAATCAAATATAAAAAACTGATTGTAAGTTTTGTTATTTCTCTCATTAATTCTCTAATATACTTTCCTCTACTTCTTATATATTTCTCTTTTTGCTTTTCTCTCAGGACAATATTTTTGTCCAAATCTCATATTGCAAATTTCGGAATATTAAAGGAGATACAAAATTGTATTCATTTCTGTTACAGAGAATCAATTTAGAATAAAGGGACTAATTATGTAGGTAGCGAACAACAAGGTTACGAAATTCACAACAAAAATATTCAATATCCTCATTTCTTTCGATATGCGAACATTTTAAAATTCCCAAGTTTCTTTCATAAAAACTTGGACAATAGAGGGAAGTTATAGTTTTCCGTGTCATTTAGACACAACTTAGGCACAAATTAGACAAAAGAACTAACTATTTTATACAACAAAATAAGCTAATAACTTGTATAATTTGTGCCTAAATGACAAAATACTCAATTTCTGTATATATAACTATCAGATTATAAGGTTTTACGCTCAGTTTCCGTAGGTGCCACCTCATCAGGAATACTGAATTCGCGATTAGCAAACAGATCAGCAAGTCCTGAAATTTGTTTCAGACGTAACAATTCATCACGATCCATACCAATATTTTTCATTATCCATTGATCGGACATACCTGCCTTATCAAGCTCCGCAACAATGTTGCACATCAATTCAATGTTATGCATTCCACGCGCACGGTTGTGCCGGATTGTTGAACTCATACGGTTAGACAAGTCTTTGTCTATCACCACAATCGGCAACAAACCGTTTTCACGCTTATAGATTCGTTGGGAAGTCTTCAATACCGTATAGCGATGGTAACCATCCACCAGGATATAACGGTCTTCATCTTTATTGTAGTAACATACACATGGCATCGTAAAGCCATCTTCCCAAATAGAAAGTTCCAGCAACTTCATTTCAGGCGGTGCAACGACATTCGGATTATAATCGTTCGCATATACTTTTTCTACGGGCACCGCTTTTACCTCGTAAACAGGGCTTTTATCTACACTCATGATACTATGATTCTATATTGTTCCATAATTTGACTTCTCTTACTCATCTCCTCCTTTGTAGGTGAGAATCCCATATATTTGCAGGCATGGTCATTCTTAAGAATACAAACGCACATTCGCTTATACGTGGGTATTTCTTTGAATTCCGGAATGTCGATATCATCCTGATATTCCATACGTACCGGTTTTTTCAACGTTTTGTAGTTACTGTTGTCCATAACGATAATTGGTACTTTCGCATCAATCAGCTTTTGGATGGTGGCATCACTCAGGCATCCGCCTTTTGTCCGCCAGAAATTCACGCTCACTGAAAGTTTCCGTAGATAATTCTTCCTCGCCCGCTCCGGCAGAGTAGACAACAAAAAATACATAAACTCGCGCCATGTATATCCTTCGGGAAGTTTCACCGATTGCCATCCCATTGCATGAGTACCACCATACATACCGGTAAAGTTCACACCGTTCACCCTTCCCACCATTTTACCCCAGGTATTAGGATCAAGCACCCGGTAAAGCTGCAAACTCTCTTGTGCCTCATTAATAAAGGGACTTGCTACACGCTGACGCTCCAGATTGACTCCGGCACGATAATAAAGATCGTATAAAACATTATAATCCCACTGGAATTTTCCATTGGCAGTCCATACATCCGTTGTTTTCCAGTCATAAATAGGGTAGGCATTATAAATATCGTTCCCTACTTTTGAAGTCCATTTATATTTATGATACATCTGGAATTTACGGCTCATATAGATACATCTCCACCGATTGAAACTTTCCTGTGTACGAATCCCGATCAGACAACAAGTGCGCACTGCATCATTTTTATTATGTATCCATTGCGCAAAACGCATCTGAAATTCATAATCCCACATGGTTGTATTATAAAAAGGAAAATCTTCTTTGGTCATTGCCTTTTTCGGCATGGAACGAACCCATATATTCTTTTTGCTGTCTTCCCACGGACGCCAAAAAGATTGATACATCGAGGTGCAGGTAGCCACACGGAAAGGGATGCATACCCGGTATACATCCAAAATATCCTTATTGGCCTCCAGCATCCGGTCTACATAGTCAATGGTCATTTTATACTGGATCTCATAATCCATGTGAAAAACTCCCAAACGTACCTTCAGGTTATTCTTCCGGATATAATCGATACACATATTCAGCAGTACCCCGCTGTCTTTACCTCCGGAGAATGACACATATATATTATCAAATTCATTAAATATAACTTTCAGTCGTTCTTGTGCTAATTCATATACATTCTTTGTGCCTGCTATTTTCTTTTTCGTCATAAGTTATCTATACATTTTTACATACCGTGTCCATTTCTTGTCCATCGATACAAATTCAAACTTTTCAAATGTTTCTTTATCTTGTACCAGTGTGACCGAATTGAGCAACCAACTCTCGGGCCTAAATTCCGCAACGATAGCGGGCAACAGATGTGACAGGATTTCCTCCCGTACGGTGCCTTCTGCCTTCACATAATAATTATTGATTACAGCTTTCTTCCGGCTTTTCTGTTCCACGGGGACGAAGCCCACCACTTCTTTATCTTCAATCGCAATGAACCACACATACTCTTCGCCCGTCTTGAAAGGGTAATTATTGTTTGCGCGTATCACTTCGGGATCCATCACCATCGGCGCTAAAAGCCGATATAAGTGTTTGTCTTTTCCTTTTAATCGTATTATCTGTATCATATCATTCAAAAATGGACACACAAAAATAAGGAAAAAATATCAAATTCGTCATTTCTGTTCCTAAAACATTTGTTTTTCACACTATTATCTCTATATTTCGATATTTTTGAAATCACCCATACGCCATTCCTCTTTCACGTTTAAAGTAAGTCAGTATAGTTGCAAAGCTTAAATATTCCCGTCCAGGAGTATGCAACCGACTTTTAAACTGATAGTAGGCAAAGATGACTTCGCATGCCAATTTATATTTGAAATGCAGCTTTAAACGGTGCTGCAAAAACTCAAACACCCGGCAGAGATATGCAAACACCTCCTCCACCCTAGCATTTGGAATCACTCGTGGAGCACGATTTACATCCGCTATATGCTCCATCTCATTAAGCACATATTCCAGTTGCTCAATTTCCTCACCGGTGTTTTGCATTGTACACTTCATTTGTTCTATTTTCTCTCCCTGATGGATGTACTGTTTTCGCTTTCGTTGTAAACGATCTTTTATTATTTCTATTCCTTTCAACATTATAAAATTTAGTTATATATAAATGGTTTGATATTACTGATTATTAATCGACAAAACTGCCATATAAAATCTAATTTCGAATGCAAATATAGAAAAGATTGTTTAAATAATTAGATTTTTATTTAAAAATATTCATACTTATTTTACATTTAAATTACCAGCATCAGAAAAACGTTTTTTTCATCCAATGAAACGAGTCATAATTTTGCGGCGTACTAAAATATTTTAAACAATGGATAATCAATCTTTTGACTGGCTGCTTCACGGTTGCCACGTACTATCCGAGATGGCAGTGGCTTATTTTCCCAACTATCAGGATAACTGATACAGACGATACGCTGGCAAATGCCCATACCCTCCTCGACCGATTGGAAAATGAATGTGGTACTGCCGAACATCTCTGTTCCACGTCACAACTCATAGAGGACACTGTAAGTTGATAGAGGCCCGCATGGCCAGCAACAAGAACAGTGCTACAGGACTGACTACTGGATTTGCCGACCTTGACCGGGTGACATGCGGCTGGCAACCCGGTGAGGAGATCGTTATTGCCGCCCGTCCTGCGGTAGGTAAAACAGCATTTACACTGCATCTGGTACGTACTGCAGCTTCTGCCGGTTATCATATCGCTGTGTATATTTTCACATATACAATATTTTTCTTGATGAATAACTGACTATTACCATACATTACCGATGGCAGTATGGATTTAGAAGAACACACATTTGCAAGTCATCAAGAAAATCTTGAACCTGCAAGACAAGAAAGGAAGCGAAAATATGATTTGCATAAAATTTAAATAGTCTCTAACCAATAAGTCATCTTTATACAATGACGAGTTGTTTGACAAACTTCGTAGTTAGCAATACCGGAGCAACATTCACAATTACCTATGAATCAATTATTTACAACAACTCATTCATTTAAACAAAAATTGCCTGCTAAAAATTTAGACAAAATTTGGTCAAATATTCCTTTTTATTAATTAAAAAGGCTACAGTTTCACAAACTACTATTGGAATTCGGTCTCTTTTCCATATATTTGCGCCCGCATTTTTGATTTTCGAATGAACCTCCTTATTCAATTTACCAAAACTAGATAAAACGAATGGAAAAAATAAACGCAGTAATTACAGGAGTCGGAGGATATGTACCCGATTACATCTTGACCAATGATGAGATTTCCAAAATGGTAGATACTACCGACGAATGGATTATGGGGCGTATTGGTATTAAGGAAAGACGTATTTTGAAAGAGGAAGGACTGGGAACTTCTTACATAGCTCGTAAAGCTGTCAAACAGTTAATAAAACGCACCCGAACAAATCCGGATGATATTGATCTGATAATTGTAGCTACAACAACCCCTGACTACCGCTTTCCTTCCACGGCTTCTATTTTATGTGAAAGACTGGGACTGAAAAGAGCTTTTGCTTTTGACATGCAAGCTGTTTGCAGCGGTTTTTTATATGCACTGGAGACTGGAGCCAATTTTATCCGTTCTGGAAATTACAAGAAAGTGGTAGTTGTAGGCGCTGAAAAGATGTCGTCAATAATAAATTATGCCGACCGGGCAACTTGTCCGATTTTCGGTGATGGCGGAGCAGCTGTCATGCTTGAACCTACTACTGAAGATTTTGGCATTATGGATGCTGTGTTAAGAACAGATGGTAAAGGATTGCCTTTTTTGCACATTAAAGCGGGTGGCTCTATATGTACTCCTTCTTATTATACATTGGATAATCAAATGCATTATATCTATCAGGAAGGACGTACTGTATTCAAATATGCAGTATCCAACATGGCTGATGCCTGTGAATCTATCATTGCAAGAAACCATCTAAGCAAAGAAAACATCGACTGGGTAATTCCTCATCAGGCTAATCAACGTATTATCACCGCCGTAACACAACGTTTGGAAGTTCCTGTCGAAAAGGTCATGGTCAACATCGAACGATACGGTAACACTAGTGCCGGCACTCTCCCACTCTGCCTCTGGGATTTTGAAGATAAATTCAAAAAAGGAGATAACCTAATTCTTACTGCATTTGGAGCAGGATTTGCATGGGGAGCCATCTATGTGAAATGGGGATATGATGGAAAAAAGAGATAGCGATTATTCGCTATCTTCAAAATAAAAAATCCTCTGATTTTCAGTAAATCAGAGGATTTTTTATTTCCTAATGCGGTGCGTACGGTACTTTAACCTACAATTTTACAAAACATCATAATATCGTAACTATCTACTAATAAACAGCTTATTACGATTGATTTATATCGTAAAATATCATTCAAAATCTTTTGCTATCTCAATAATTGGGTGTATATTTGGGTGCTAATTTAATTACACCCGAATATGAATATCAAGAGAAACATCATCTTTTCTTTGGAAAGCCGGAAGAAGAACGGCGTACCAATCGTGGAGAATGTGCCTATCCGTATGCGTGTGATATTTGCCAGCCAGCGCATTGAGTTTACAACGGGCTACCGCATCGACGCAGCCAAATGGGACGCCGACAAGCAGCGTGTAAAGCCGGGCTGCACCAACAAACTGAAACAGAGCGCATCCGAAATCAACACCGACCTGCTGCGCTACTATACGGAAATACAGAACATCTTCAAGGAGTTCGAGGTTCAGGGAACTATGCCTACCACCGCACAAGTGAAGGAGGCTTTCAACAACCTGCATAGCGAAAAGAGGGAGGAGGAACAGCAGAAGCCCCTGACGTTCGCACCTATGGAGGTGTTCGGGGAGTTCATCAAGGAATGCGGGACGCAGAACGGCTGGTCTGACGCCACTTATGAGAAGTTCGCCGCAGTGAGGAAACACCTTGAGAAGTTCGACAAGGAACTGACCTTCGAGGCACTGGACGAACCCAAGCTGACAAGCTACGTGAATTTCCTCAAGGACGTGGAAGGCTTGCGCAACACGTCCACCATGAAGCAGATAGCCTACCTGAAATGGTTCCTGCGGTGGTGCACCAAGAAGGGGTACTGCATGAACAACGCCTACGAGAGCTTCAACCCGAAGCTGAAAAGCGTCCAAAAGAAGGTGATATTCCTCACATGGGAAGAACTGAACAAGCTGAAAGACTACAAGATACCCCTGACCAAGCAATATCTCGAACGGGTAAGGGACGTCTTTCTGTTCTGCTGTTTCAGCGGGCTGCGCTATTCGGACGTGTACAACCTCAAACGGAGCGACATTCGGGACGGGCATATAGAAATCACCACCGTAAAGACTGCTGACCGCCTTGTCATCGAACTGAACAACCACAGCAGGGCGATACTTGACAAATACAAGGACGTGGAGTTTGAAGGACACAAGGCGCTCCCGGTCATCAGCAACCAAAAGATGAACAACTACCTGAAAGAACTGGGGGAACTTGCGGAAATCAGCGAACCGGTAAGCGAAACCTACTATAAAGGCAGCGAGCGTATAGACACCATTACACCCAAATACGCGCTGCTGGGCACCCATGCCGGAAGACGGACATTCATCTGCAACGCGCTTGCGCTCGGCATTCCCGCACAAGTGGTGATGAAATGGACGGGGCACAGCGACTACAAGGCGATGAAGCCCTACATAGACATAGCCGATGACGTGAAGGCGAACGCAATGAGCAAGTTTAACCAACTGTAACCACAATAATATCATGGAAGAAAGAATAACGTCAATGATACCCCGCTACGGGAAACTCAACAAGATATACACCGGAATAATGTCCGGAGACAGTTTCTCTTTTGAGAAGCAGCAGTTCATTTCCGATTTTTACAGAGAGTACGGAGACACGCAGCCCTTTGAAACCGCACTTATCAGTCTCATGCTTGAAATGGACGCCGCGCACTTCTCCATATTGCTGAACAGCCTGAAACGTGAGATTGAAAGCAACATCTCGACTTACAACACCTGCAAGGAGTTTTTCGACCGTCTCGATACCGGATATGTCTGCCGACAGCATGAAAGCCGTTTTGACTGGGGTATTGACAGACAGATGAAAGTCACAAACGGATATTACCGGGAACTCATGGAAGCGAACGGCTCTTTGGAGGCGGTAGGTTTCAGGGAACACGACCGTCAGGAAGAAGAACTGCTGGAAAGAAGGTACGAACGGTGCAAACGGGAATACGACAAGGAGAAAACCAAGCTGGATGAACTGTACAGGCAGAAGGAGCAGGCAAGACGGGAAGCCCTGCAATGCCTGCAAAACCGTTGCGGGGACATTTGCAGGCTGGGCGGCTCACTATTGGCAATCCTTGAAAAATACCTGACCGACCAAAAGAAAAAGGAAGGGGAAGAAAAGGAAATGTCCGCATCCGGTACCACCCCGGCAAGCCCGCCCGCCTATTTCCCCATGCGGCTGCTGTCAGCCATTTATGAGAAATGCAACGGTGAACAGTTCGAAGCCGTTTCCGAACTGGACTTCTACGCCAGCATGAACCTGCAACCATGCGAAGGCAGACTGAAAACAAGACCGAGGGAGAAGGCGCGCGTATGCTATCTCATTTTCCTTATGGGTGAAACGCTGCCCAAGCCGGACAGAGAGAAATGGAAAGAGGACATCATGAACCTGCTGGGAATAGACGATACATACTACAAGTCAAAATACAAAGAGCCCGTTTCCGATTTCCCCAGTGACAGCAACCGGGAATTTGCCAAGGAAATGCGGTCAATATTCCGATAGTCGATGATATGTCCCGACATTCCACGATACCACCACTTTTACCACTCAAAATAATTTCCGCCACTCTTTATTACTTACTGATATTTAACAAGATAGCGTGATATTCAAATCACGCTATCCACATCCTTACCACCCGTACCCGGAAGTAACTTTGCACTGTTCGAACGAGGTAAAAAGCCCATGCGCAGGGCTTGCAGTACAAACGTTAATTTCATTCTGATATGGAAATTAGAGACCTTTTATCAAAGCCCGTATGGCAGATGACGGGCGAAGAGTTCATATTCTTGAACCGGCACGCCTTGCAGGGAAGCGGAACGAAGCCAGCACAACCGGCAGCCGACAAGGAAAAGAAGTATGTGTACGGGATAGGCGGCATAGCTCGGCTGTTCGGGTGCAGCATACCCACAGCAAACCGCATCAAGAAAAGCGGGAGGATAAACAGAGCCATTACGCAGATAGGACGCAAAATCATCGTCGATGCGGACATGGCGCTGGAACTGGCAGGACGCAAAAGCGGGGGACGCGGATAGGGAGGTGTAGTATGGACAACAAGGAAAGAAACATCACCCCCGAAGAGGCGGTAATCCTATGGCATGCCTCGCGGCTTGACCTCTCGAAAAACCACGAGCAGGCGCCCGAAATCCTGAAAGTGCAGGGCTCCGTCATCGGCACACTGGGAAATTTCAGCGCGTCAATCGGAAAAGCCAAAAGCAAGAAGACGTTCAACGTCTCCGCAATCGTGGCGGCTGCGCTGAAAAACGGGACGGTACTGAACTATACGGCGGAACTGCCCGAAAACAAACGGAAAATACTCTATGTGGACACCGAGCAGAGCACCTACCACTGTGAGATAGTGGCAAGGCGCAGCCTTCGCATGGCGGGGCTGCCGACCGACAGCAACCATGAGAACCTCGAGTTCCTCGTCCTGCGGAAGTACACGCCCGAAGAGCGCATAGCAATCGTGAGGGAGGCAATCTACCGTACCGAGAATGTTGGGCTGGTAGTCATCGACGGGATACGGGACATGGTGTATGACATCAACAGTTCCAGCGAGTCCACGAAGGTAATCTCCCTGTTGATGACATGGACGGGGGAAAGGAATATCCACATTCACACCATACTGCACCAGAACAAGGGGGACGAGCATGCAAGGGGGCACATCGGAACCGAGCTAAGCAACAAGGCGGAAACGGTGCTGCAAGTAGAAAAGGACGAGAAGAACCCCGGTGTAAGCACAGTCAAAACCGCACATATCAGGGCAGTGGACTTCGAGCCATTTGCTTTCCGCATCAACGGGGAGGCATTGCCCGAACTGCTGGAGGACTACCAGTTCAAGGACAAGGATGAGACAAAAGGGAACAGAGGGAAGTTCGACCCGTATAGGGACATCACCGAACAGCAGCACCGCATTGCACTGGAAGCGGCATTCACCCTGAAAGACGAATACGGTTACAAGGAACTTGAAGGGGCTTTGCGGGAAGCATACGCCTCTGTCGGTGTCAGACTCAGTGACCACAGACTGCGTGACCTCATCACCGTATTGAAAAACAAGCGGATGATAGTGCAGGAGAACGGAAGGAAATACACCTTCAAGCCGGACTTCCACTATTAGCGGCTCAGACTGGAAACCGCTTCACTTCAACCGGGGTATATATATAGTGAAGTGGAGTGGAATATTCCAGAATATGGTAAAAACCGCTTCACTTTATTCCCGTACCTATATATACGGAAGTGAAGTGAAGCGGATATATACAGACCGTACCGCAAACATGTACGGGCGAAAAGAAAAAACAATATCCACTTAAACAGAAATCTACATGAATACGAATGAAGCGAAGCGGATACGCATAGAGGAATATCTGCATACTCTTGGCTACAACCCGGTAAGACGGCAGGGAGACAGCCTATGGTACAAGTCACCGTTCAGGGACGAGCAGGAACCGTCCTTCAAGGTGAACATGGAACGCAACCTATGGTACGATTTTGGCGCGGGCAGGGGCGGGAACATCATCGCACTGGCGCGGGAACTCTACGCATCCGACAGCCTACCCTATCTCTTGGAACGGATAGCGGAGCAGGCACCCAGCGTGCGCCCGGTCTCCTTCTCTTTTGGCGGGCAACCACTCTCAAAACCGAGCTTCCGGCAGTTGGAGGCGGTGCCGCTTTCTTCCCCCGCCCTATTGTCCTATCTGCGGCAGAGGGGGATAAATACGGAACTGGCAAAAAGAGAATGCAGGGAGGTGCGCTATCTGACTGGCGGCAAACCCTACTTTGCCGTTGGTTTTCCCAACCGTTCGGGAGGCTACGAGATACGCAACAAGCTCTTCAAGGGCTGCATAGCACCGAAGGACATCACCCACATACGGCAGGAACAGCCGAAGGAGACCTGCTACCTCTTCGAGGGCTTCATGGACTACCTCTCCTTCCTCACCCTGCGGCTGGAAAGGTGTCCTGACCGTCCCGACCTTGACGGGCAGGACTACATCGTACTGAACTCGACTTCCAACCTCTCCAAGGCAATCCGACCATTGGGCGGTTACGAGCGCATCCACTGTTTCCTCGACAACGACAAGGCGGGAATGGAAGCTGTTCAGGAACTGCGGGAGGAATACGGGTTGCGCATCCGGGACGCGTCGCACATATACGGAGGCTACAACGACCTGAACGACTTCCTGCGGGGTAAACAGAACAGACAATCCGAACGGCGGCGTGAGAAGCCGGAACCGGAGAAAAGCCAACAGAAGGCAGAGCAACCGAAAAAGAAAAACAAAGGTATCAGGATGTAATCGTACAGCCACCGGAAGGCTTTGAAAAAAGCCATAGCTCATTAGGGCTTTTTCTTCACGCAATGCACGCATCGCTAAAAAAGCCCCAATGAGCAAAAGGGACGCCGCCCCTTTTGAAACCCCGAAGCCATGCGGCATGGGAGCAAGGCAGGGGAAGTATTAACCGAAAAATGTATTACAGTTATGGGATATGCAGTTTTGCATTTGGAAAAGGCAAAGGGTGCGGACGGTGCAATGTCCACACACATAGAGCGCACCGTCCACCCGAAGAACGCGGACAGAATGCGCACACACTTGAACCGGGAACTGGTACGGTTCCCCGAAGGAGTAAAGAACCGCACGCAGGCGATAGCGTACCGGATAGAGACGGCGGGCATCAAACGCAAGGTGGGCACCAACCAGGTGAAGGCAATCCGGGTGCTGCTCACCGGAAGCAACAAGGACATGAAGCAAATGGAAGAGGACGGGAGGCTTGACGGCTGGTGCAACGACAACCTGAAATGGCTCCGGGAAACATACGGGGAGCGGAACCTTGTGTCGGCAGTCCTGCACATGGACGAGAAGACACCTCACATACACGCCACTATCGTACCGATAGTAACCGGAGAGCGCAGAAAAGCCAGAAAGGAAGAACAGAACGGGAAAAAGAAATACCGCAAGAAGAACACGCAGGATGTACGGCTGTGTGCTGATGACGTCATGGCAAGGCACAGGCTGAAACACTATCAAGACACCTATGCACAAGCCATGAGCAAATACGGCTTGCAAAGAGGAATAGACGGTTCGCTGGCAAAACACATATCCACCATGCAATACTACAAGGAACTGGTAGAACAACAAGACAGCCTGCAGGAGAACATAGAAACCCTGCTGGGGCTGGAAGAGGAAGCACAGAAGAAACTGAAAAAGGTCAAGGGAGAAATCGACGTGCAGAAGATGAAGGGGGCGGCGGTGAACGCAACCACAGCCATAGCGGACGGGGTAAGTTCTCTTTTGGGCGGCAGCAAGGTCAAGAGGCTGGAAGCGGAGAATGAGGGTTTGAAGCAGGATATAGCTAATCTGCAAAGACAAGTACAAGCCGAACAGAGGGAACAGACAAAAATGGAGAACCGATACAACAGCGAGATAAACAAGATAGACCGAAGTTACCAACAGAAAATTGCAGAGTACAACAATAGGCTGAAACAGATAGACACCTATTTCCCTATCGTAACGGAACTGCTGCCCATAGCCGAACAATGCCGGGAAGTGGGGTTTACCGAGGAACTGACAAGGCGAATCGTCAGCCTGCAGCCCGTAGAGTTCAAGGGCAGGCTCTATTCGAAGGAACACAAGGAGAAGTTCAGGACGGAGCACTCAACGGCAACCATAGAGAGAAATCCGCAGGAGAAAGGGAAATTTAGGCTGTGTATTGACGGAATGCCTATACTTGAATGGTTCAAGATGAAATTTAAAGAGCTCAAAGAAAAGCTGGGTGTAAGCCACACCCAAAAGGAGGAAAACAAACCTATGCGAGGATTAAAAATATAAATTTATTTGCTTATCGAATATAATTTATGCGAAAATATAAATGAAATTTTATATATTTGTCAAGTATATCAAACCATTGTATTAACATGATTAATAAACCAATCATCACAAAGCATAAAATTAAAGATGAAATTTATGTAATTGATTTATGTGATGAAATATTAGGGACAAAAGCTTTAAGACAACATTGTTTTGATTTTCTAAGGGGGGATTCTATAAACGGGAAACGCGGGAGAAAATTACGTGTAGACGCTTATTATGAATCTAAGAATTTAGTTATTGAATATAATGAAAAACAACATACCGAGGATGTTGCTTTTTTCGATAGAAAAAAAACTATAAGTGGAATTACTCGTAAAGAACAACGAAAACTATATGACGAACGTAGAAAAGTTGTCTTACCTCAACATGGTATTAGTCTCGTTGTTATTTCTTATAACGATTTTGAATATAATAAAAAGAAAAGAATTATTCGAAATAAAACAAATGACTTAAAGGTTGTATTCGAAAAAGTACAAACGTACATTTAAATAAATTTTATTATTATGAAAACTAATATTGAAGCCAAATTTAAATTAATAGAGATATTAAATATATCTCCGGTTGAGTTATCGTATATCAAAGATTTAACTATACCTGAAAACATTGTTTCTGAACTTCTTAATGGTGAATCAGGTGCATTAAAGGTACATCTTGAAAATATACAAAATGATGAAACTTTACCTGTAGATACCCGTTTATTAGCGGCATGTCTAAAAAACAGGATGAAAGATAGTGTTATCAGAATTAAAATGGATGGACTTGATGAAGACGAAGATGATGAAGTAGAAGAAGAAAATTATGGGTATTTTGATGAAGACTTAACAGAAGAAGAAAAAGAAGCAATAAAGGAGAATGAAAAAGAGAGAAATAAAATGTGGCGAGATAGAGAAATTGAATTCCATAAATCCATTCCTATCTTAAAGAAATACACACAAGAAGAAATGAATAGTGTAATGTTCAATTATATATGGGAACATTTTCCTTTGCTACAAAAAGGATTTGACAGAAAAATATATCCTAAAGCACGTGATAGCTTTTTTGGACATATTGGGATTGCCTATTATAGATATCAATTACCTCAAAAGGTTCAAGACAAAATAAATATAGCTGATGATTATGTTAAAAATGAAATTATTAATCGCTTTAAAAAATTGGAAATTGAAAGCATTGATAAATGGGCTATTCAATATAAACAATCAATGGATGAACTAGGTGTAAAAAAGTATACCAAAAGTAGTATTAAGGGTTTCTTCGATGAATTAGGTTTAAAGGTTTCTTCTATTGTAATAGATACAATAAAAAGTAAATTATGACTTGTATTTATTCTATCAGATTTAGAGTTAATTACTGAATTTATATATTTAGCAGTTCAAATTCGTTAAACAACAATGACACCTGAAGAATTAATATGTGATTTAAGTGAATTTTATGGTTACGAAGTTGATTTATCTTATGCCATAAATTATATAGATATGGTTGGAGAAGACTATGTAGAAGTAGACAGTTTTCACCTTTGGTTACAAGATTTGATTGGATAAAATATGAGAGTAGGAGAAAACTAGTGTTTCTCCTACAATTTTTTTGTATCCATATTATATTTTATAAATAGAACACCCACTTTTACATTATTAGGGTGTAAAAGTGGGTGTTCTATTTGTAAAATATTGATTTTCAATATTTATTGCGGTGCGTACGGGACTCGAACCCGTGACCCCATGCGTGACAGGCATGTATTCTAACCAACTGAACTAACGCACCAAAATATTCACTTTAGCATCTCTCTCGATTGCGGATGCAAAGGTAGATATTTTTTTGAAACCTGCAATAGCTTCAGTATCTTTTTTCTGAAAAAGTGGGTTTATTAAGAATTATCGTGTACATTTGCAGCTACTAATAAAATAGAAAATAGAATGAAAAATACACCAATTGAACGACATCTGATTGACGAAACCATCAATGAGTTTCAAATTGTCGATTTTTCCAAAGCTACCATTCGTGAAGTGAAAGCTATTGCTTCAAAAGCAGAAACAGCATCGGGAGTTGAATTTATCAAAATGGAAATGGGTGTTCCGGGACTTCCTCCTTCCGCTGTAGGCGTGAAAGCGGAAATTGAAGCATTACAAAATGGCATTGCCAGTCTATATCCCGACATCAACGGATTGCCGGAACTAAAGAAAGAGGCATCCAACTTTATCAAAGCATTCATCAACGTAGATTTAAGTCCGGAAGGTTGTGTGCCTGTCACTGGTTCCATGCAAGGTACATTCGCTTCATTTCTTACTTGCAGCCAATGTGACGAAAAGAAAGATACGATTTTGTTTATCGATCCAGGGTTTCCGGTACAGAAACAGCAGTTGGTTGTAATGGGGCAAAAGTTTGAAACATTTGATGTGTATGACTACCGCGGAGAAAAACTGAAAGAGAAACTGGAAAGCTATCTGAAAAAAGGAAATATATCAGCCATCATTTATTCAAATCCCAATAATCCCAGCTGGATTTGCCTGAAAGAAGAAGAATTGAGTATTATCGGTGAATTGGCAACACTGTATGATGTGATTGTTCTGGAGGATTTGGCTTATTTTGCCATGGACTTCCGCCAAGATTTAAGTAAACCGTATCAACCTCCTTTCCAGCCATCAGTTGCCCATTATACGGACAATTACGTATTGCTGATTTCCGGCTCAAAAGCATTCAGCTACGCCGGGCAACGTATTGGGGTAAGTTGTATCTCTGATAAACTATACCACCGAAGCTATCCGGGACTGACCAAACGATATGGTGGCGGAACTTTCGGAACGGTTTTCATTCACCGTGTGCTTTATGCGCTTTCTTCAGGAACTAGTCATTCTGCACAGTTCGCCATGGCCGCCATGCTGAAAGCTGCCAACGAAGGACAATATAATTTCCTTAACGAAGTGAAGATATACGGTGAAAGAGCACGGAAATTAAAAGAAATCTTCCTCCGTCACGGTTTTCATCTGGTATATGACAACGATCTGGGCGAGCCGATTGCAGACGGATTTTATTTCACCATCGGTTATCCGGGAATGACCAGTGGCGAACTGGCGAAAGAATTGATGTACTACGGAGTCAGCGCTATCTCATTAGTAACTACAGGAAGCCATCAGGAAGGATTGCGCGCGTGTACCTCTTTCATTAAAGACCACCAATATGCTCAACTGGATGAAAGAATGAAACTATTTGCTGAAAATCATCCGATAGCCTGATTATTTGACATAAGATATTCATAAAAGCCATTCTTAAAATGAAAAAAAACGGAAAGAACGATTGTTATTCCGTTTTTTTTCTTACTTTAGTGGCATGAATATCGACTCTGACATATTTAAGATTCAATCGAATAATGTGTTGCCATCGAGAGGAAGGATTTTAATATCAGAACCTTTTCTACGTGACGCAACGTTTGGCAGATCCGTAATTTTACTGGTCGATCATACGGATGAAGGAAGTATGGGATTGGTTATCAACAAGCAACTGCCATTGTTCCTTAACGATATCATCATGGAATTTAAATACCTGGATGAGATTCCTCTATACAAAGGTGGACCTATTGCCACTGATACCCTATTTTATCTCCACACATTATCTGATATCCCCGGATCCATTTCTATCAGTAAAGGGCTTTATCTGAATGGAGATTTTGATGAAATAAAGAAATATATATTACAAGGGAATAAAATCAGTGAATGCATTCGTTTCTTCTTGGGATATTCCGGTTGGGATAGCGAACAGTTGAGCAACGAAATCAGAGAAAACACTTGGTTGGTGTCCGAGGAAGAGAAATCATATCTGATGAAAAACAATATTAAAGATATGTGGCGGAAAGCTTTAGAGAAGTTAGGCAGCAAGTATGAAACGTGGTCACGTTTCCCACAAGTGCCTACTCTCAATTAATTTCTCATTTCTTAGGATTCAAACATTGGAGAAGCAATGCATCTTTGTAACAACCCTCCACCTGCAACCAGTTTTTTAATAATCCGCATTGAACGAAACCACAAGAGGTGAACAGTTTTACACATACTTCATTATCCGTCATGACATGTGCATAGAGTTGACTTAAAGACAGAAAATCAAAAGCATATTCACAAAGCAATTTCAATGCATCAGTAGCATAACCTCGTTGCCGATAATCCTTATGGACGGCAATCCCTACTTCTCCCCGCGAATGAAGGGGTACAAAATCTGTTATATCAATTGTGCCGAGTATACACTGGTCAGATTTGCGTACAATCATCAGCCGCAATTGCTTATCGGCAAACACATCGCACTGTGAGCCTTCGATGTATTGACGAAGCACATAACGGGAATAAGGAACCGTAAAATTACTAATATCCCACATTGAAGGGTCATTTTCCATCTCGTACATAATGTCCATATCTTCCGGTTCTACCGCACGAAGATAGATACGCTCGTTCATCAAGAAAGACTGTCTCATAGCTTTTCTTCTTTTGCAATGTGAAGTTCGTTACGCAATCTCTTCTCACTGGGCAGGCAGAAAAGTGACGCCGTGAGGCCAATCAGCATACAGAGGTTACCCGTACTGCTCAACGTCAGGTAGTAACACAAAAGGTTCACTACAATAGCTACTTCAAGCACTCCCAAGCGAACAATGTTCCATTGCACATATCGCTTCAAGGCAAGCGTGATAGTCATGTGATCTATCTTTTTCTTAAGCACCAAGCTAAATAATTTGAGAGAAAGAGGCACACACAAAGCAGTGAGCAAAATGCCGACCGTCTCAAAATAATAGGTAGCTGATGCGTTATCTACCAAACCTCCTACGGGAAAAAGTTCAAATTCTCCTGCCCCAAGCAAAAATGCCGGGAGCACCCAAAAGAAAACATAACTGATATTCAAATTTCTGACAGCTCGTTTTATCTGTTCTTCCATGTTCGTTCTTAAATGATTAATAATGATTATACAGTTCCGGTAAAAAGCGTCCGGTTCACAATACTGCGTCCTAAAGTTACTTCATCGGCATATTCAAGTTCATCACCAACCGATATGCCACGGGCTATCACACTTAGTTTAACCCCTAGTTTATCCAGCTTGCGATAGATATAGAAGTTGGTAGTATCCCCCTCCATCGTAGTGCTCAATGCCAGAATAACTTCTTTGACTCCACCTTCAGCCACCCGCTGCACCAGGCTTTCAATTTGAAGGTCACTCGGTCCGACTCCGTCCATTGGAGAAATAACCCCACCCAAAACGTGATAAAGCCCGCGATACTGCTGGGTTGCTTCCACCGCCATTACATCACGGATATTTTCCACCACACAGACAGTGGAAACATCCCGTTGCGGATTAGCGCAAATCTGGCAAGTTTCAGTATCGGATATATTATGACACACTTTGCAGTATTTCACCTCACGTTTCAACGTTATGATAGAATTTCCGAAAGCTTCCACCGTAGCCGTATCCTGACGGAGCAGATGCAGAACAAGCCTCATAGCCGTCTTACGCCCGATACCCGGAAGTTTGGAAAATTCGCCGACTGCCTTTTCAAGCAGTATAGAAGGATATTGTTGGTTCATAGATAATATTTGCTGTTCTATCGATAAAACCTTGCAAAGATACAGATTATTGTTTTTAATACCTACAAAAATTGCTACCTTTGCATCTGTTATGATGATACTAGTCACTATTCTTTGCTACTTCGCGGTATTATTACTAATAGCCCGTATCACCGGACGTAAGGGCGGATCGAATGCAGCGTTCTTCAAGGGAGAGAACCAATCACCTTGGTATATAGTCTCTTTTGGAATGATTGGCGCCTCTATCTCCGGAGTCACTTTCGTCTCTGTACCGGGAATGGTGCGCGGAATGGATATGACGTATATGCAAACGGTACTCGGATTTTTCTTCGGATACATGGCCGTAGCCCATATCTTACTTCCTTTATATTATAAGTTGAATCTGACAAGTATCTACGGATATCTCGGCACCCGCATCGGGATGCGTGCCTATCGCACCGGTTCCTTTTTCTTTCTGCTGTCACGCATGTTGGGAACCGCAGCCAAACTTTATCTGGTATGCCTCATTCTCCATACGTATGTATTTCAGGAAATGCACGTTCCCTTTTGGCTGATTGCTGTCGGTTCGGTTGCATTGGTATGGATATATACTCATAAAAGCGGAATAAAGACCATTGTGTGGACAGATACCTTACAAACATTTTGCCTGATTGCCGCTCTGATTTTTATCATCTATTTTACGATCCAAAGATTAGACCTTAACTTCAGCGGCATTGTGCAAACAATCCAAAACAGCGAACACAGCCGTATTTTTGTATTTGACGACTGGGTATCCCGACAGAACTTCTTCAAACAGTTCTTCAGTGGTATCTTCATCGTCATCGTAATGACCGGACTGGATCAGGATATGATGCAAAAGAATCTTTCTTGCCGGAACCTCCAGGAAGCACAAAAAAACATGTACTGCTACGGTTTCTCATTCATTCCGCTAAATTTCCTTTTTCTATGCTTGGGAATTCTATTAATAGCGCTAGCGGGACAGATGCACCTCGAACTGCCAGCCATGAATGATGATATACTACCCATGTTTGCAGCCCAAGGTTATCTGGGACAATCCGTATTGGTACTTTTTACAATCGGTATTATCGCAGCAGCTTTCAGCAACTCGGATTCCGCCCTGACAGCCATGACAACCAGTGTATGCGTAGACCTGCTGAATACGGAAAAAGACACAGAAGAAACGGCACGTCGCAAAAGAAGCAAAGTGCATTTATCGTTATCAGTCTTATTGGCATTCTTCATCTGCCTGGTAGAAATACTTAATAATAAGAGCGTTATTGACGCCATATATATCATCGCCTCCTACACATACGGCCCCCTGCTTGGAATGTTTGCTTTCGGACTTTTTACACGCAGGCAAACGAACGACCGGTGGGTTCCTCTCATAGCCATCCTTTCACCACTGATCTGCTATCTTGCCGACTGGTGGATTGAAAAAGAAACCGGATATAAATTCGGTTATGAATTGCTAATGTTAAATGGAACGCTTACCTTTGCGGGGTTAATTTGTATGTCTAAAAAAGGGAAAACGCTGAAAGTACCATGAAAACAGGTACTCCGAAGTTTATAATAAATAATGGCAGAGTTTATTATAAACTGCGCAATAGTTTATTATAAACAATGAACAAGTTTATTATAAACGATTTTACAAAGAAATAAATGACAAGAAAATGGAAATAACAAGTGCTGAATTTGTGATTAGCAATACGGACGTGAAGAAATGCCCAGCCGGTATTTTCCCGGAATATGCCTTTATAGGCCGTTCGAATGTGGGTAAATCAAGTCTTATCAATATGTTGACCAGTCGTAAAGGTCTGGCCATGACCTCCTCTACTCCGGGAAAAACGATGTTAATCAACCACTTCCTTATCAATAAGAATTGGTATCTCGTCGACCTTCCGGGATATGGCTATGCCCGACGCGGACAAAAAGGGAAAGACCAGATACGCACCATAATCGAAGATTATATTTTGGAACGGGAGCAAATGACCAACCTCTTTGTCCTGATAGACAGCCGGCTGGAACCTCAAAAAATAGACCTTGAGTTTATGGAATGGCTGGGCGAGAACGGTATCCCCTTCTCTATCATCTTTACCAAAGCCGATAAACTCAAAGGTGGACGTTTAAAAATGAATATCAATGCCTATTTACGTGAGTTGAGTAAACAATGGGAAGAGCTCCCTCCTCACTTCGTATCTTCCTCGGAAGACCGCACAGGACGTATTGATATACTCAACTACATAGAAAACATAAACAAGGATCTCAATGTTAAATGAAAGAAGAATGAAAATGAAAAAGAGTTTTTTATCTATTGCCTTTATGGCAGTATTTATGCTGATGGCGACTAACAGCCAGGCGCAATCATGGTCCGACTTATTAAATAAGGACAACATTTCAAAAGTAGTGAATGCCATCACCGGAACCACCGAATCTATCGACATGACCGGAACATGGAACTACAAAGGTTCGGCCGTAGAGTTCGAATCGGATAACTTACTAATGAAAGCAGGCGGAGCTGCCGCAGCCACTATGGCTGAAAATAAGCTGAACGAACAATTAAGCAAAATAGGTATTAAAGACGGCCAAATGAGTTTCACTTTCAATGCCGACAGTACTTTCACCAGCACGGTGGGCAAGAAAACATTGAAAGGCACTTACTCCTACAATGCTTCAACCAAACAAGTTGATTTGAAGTATTTGAAACTTCTGAATCTGCACGCTAAAGTAAATTGCAGTTCCAGTTCACTGGAGTTACTGTTCAACTCGGACAAACTGTTGAAATTAATGGCTTTCATCGGCAGCAAAAGCAGCAGTACCGCACTGAAAACAGTTAGTTCACTGGCCGAAAATTACGATGGAATGATGCTCGGATTCCAACTCTCAAAATAGCAAAAGAGAATCGTTTAATACTATTTCGCACTCCATAAAGTATATTTTAGGGGAAAAGCATTATCTTTGTCGTTTGTAATCAAAAAGAGAAGGAAAAATGAAAAAGATACTTTTTTTAATGACCCTGTTAGTAATGGGCGTAAGCTTTGCATTTGCACAAACAAATGCAGATATCAAGTTTGACAAAACAACTCACGATTTCGGTAAGTTTTCTGAAAACAGCCCGGTTGTCAGTTGCACATTTACCTTTACTAATATCGGCGATGCCCCGCTGGTGATCCATCAGGCTGTAGCCTCTTGCGGATGTACAGTACCCGAATATACAAAGGAACCCATCATGCCGGGTAAAAAGGGAACAATCAAGGTGACTTATAACGGAACAGGCAAATATCCGGGACATTTCAAAAAATCAATCACCTTGCGTACCAACGCCAAAACAGAGATGGTAAGATTGTATATCGAAGGCGATATGACGGCAAAAGATGCAAAGTAGGAAAAAATAGACTATTACATAAAGGAGAATCTTTCGGTTCTCCTTTTTTTTTGTTTACTTTGAGGACGGAAATGTAAATTAACACATTAGCAAATTATAAAAACTATGAAACAAGAAGAAGACAAATTCACCGGGTTACCCGAGAATGCGTTCAGAGAGTTGAAACCTGGGGAAGTGTACAACCCGTTGATGGGTCCCTCTAAAAATTATCCGGAAGTTAATATCTGGTCAGTAGCATGGGGTATTGCCATGGCAATCCTTTTTTCAGCCGCCGCTGCCTATCTGGGGTTGAAGGTCGGACAGGTATTTGAAGCAGCTATTCCAATTGCGATCATTGCCGTAGGAGTTTCCGGAGCTGCCAAAAGAAAAAATGCGTTGGGCGAAAATGTGATTATCCAGTCTATCGGAGCTTGTTCCGGAGTAATCGTTGCCGGAGCGATCTTCACCCTCCCCGCTCTTTATATTCTCCAAGCTAAATATCCCGAGATGACGGTTACCTTCATGCAGGTATTCATCAGCTCTTTATTGGGTGGCGTATTGGGTATTCTATTCCTGATCCCTTTCCGTAAATACTTCGTCAGCGACATGCATGGAAAATATCCTTTCCCGGAAGCAACAGCTACTACACAGGTGTTGATCTCCGGAGAAAAAGGCGGCAGCCAGGCCAAACCATTATTGATGGCAGGTATGATCGGCGGATTATATGACTTCATCGTAGCGACATTCGGATGGTGGAACGAGAATTTTACTACCCGTGTTTGCAGTGCCGGAGAAATGCTGGCAGAAAAGGCAAAATTGGTATTCAAGGTAAACACCGGTGCCGCTGTGCTTGGTTTGGGATATATCGTCGGACTGAAATATGCTTCCATCATTTGTGCCGGTTCACTGGCTGTGTGGTGGATTATCATTCCGGGAATGTCTGCTATCTGGGGTGACAGTGTACTGAATGCATGGAATCCGGAAATCACCTCTACCGTAGGTATGATGAGCCCGGAAGAAATATTCAAATATTATGCCAAGAGCATCGGTATCGGCGGTATCGCTATGGCAGGTGTGATCGGTATTATCCGTTCCTGGGGCATCATCAAGAGCGCTGTCGGGCTGGCAGCCAAAGAAATGGGCGGTAAAGGGAATGTAGAGAAGAGCATTATCCGTACCCAACGGGATCTTTCCATGAAGATTATCGCTATCGGTTCCATCATCACACTGATATTAATCGTATTATTCTTCTATCTCGATGTCATGCAAGGGAATCTGTTGCATACATTGGTAGCCATTGTATTGGTTGCCGGCATCTCTTTCCTGTTCACCACAGTAGCAGCTAACGCCATTGCGATTGTTGGTACTAATCCGGTTTCGGGAATGACATTGATGACACTGATATTGGCTTCCGTAGTGATGGTAGCTGTCGGACTGAAAGGTCCTTCGGGCATGGTTGCCGCATTGGTAATGGGTGGTGTAGTATGTACCGCACTGTCGATGGCAGGAGGTTTTATCACCGACTTGAAGATTGGTTACTGGCTCGGAAGCACGCCTGCCAAACAGGAAACATGGAAGTTCTTGGGAACAATCGTATCGGCTGCAACAGTAGGCGGTGTAATGATTATCCTGAATAAGACATACGGATTTACAAGTGGCGCATTGGCTGCTCCGCAAGCAAATGCGATGGCGGCCGTTATCGAACCACTAATGAGCGGTGTAGGTGCACCCTGGTTGTTATATGGCATTGGGGCTGTCTTAGCTATTATTCTGACTCTTTGTAAAATTCCTGCATTAGCTTTCGCATTGGGTATGTTTATTCCATTGGAACTAAATGTACCGTTGGTAGTGGGTGGAGCAGTGAATTGGTTTGTTACAACACGTAGCAAAGATGCATCTCTGAATACGGAAAGAGGTGAAAAAGGAACTTTACTGGCATCCGGTTTCATTGCCGGAGGTGCATTGATGGGAGTAATCAGTGCCGCGATGCGCTTTGGTGGAATCAATCTGGTTAATGAGGCATGGTTGAACAATACTTGGTCAGAAGTGTTGGCATTAGGAGCGTATGCCTTACTGATTCTTTACTTTATAAAGGCTTCAATGAAAGTTAAATAAATCATTATGAGGAGACTATTATCCATTATAGTATCACTTGTAACTGCCATATCATTTGCGCAGCAGCCCGTCGAGCTACCTTTGTGGCCCGACGGTGCTCCCAACTCCAGTGGACTAACCGGAGAGGAGCAGGAAACGCGTCCTCATTTTGTCACGAATGTCACGCATCCCACCCTGACGGTCTACCACCCGGAAGAGCCGAATGGAATGGCTATTATCATGTGTCCCGGAGGCGGGTATCGTGGACTGGGTATGGATGGAGAGGGGTATGATATGGCTCCCTGGTTCTGCGGACAAGGTATTACCTATATAGTATTAAAATACCGGATGCCGAACGGACATTGGGAAGTCCCCGTATCAGACGCCGAACAAGCCATTCGCATGGTACGCCAACATGCCAAAGAATGGAATGTCGACCCTTACAAGGTAGGATTAATGGGAGCCTCTGCGGGAGGACATTTAACTGCTACACTCGCCACTCACTACAATTCGGAAACACGTCCGGACTTTCAGATATTACTTTATCCGGTGGTTACGATGATGCAAGTCACCCGTGGAAATACAAGAACTGCATTGCTAGGCAAAAATCCAACAATGGAACAAATACAGAAGTTTTCCGCCGAATTGCAAGTAACGCCCGATACTCCACAAGCATTTATCGCTCTTACCTCCGACGACCCTTCCGTAGCACCTTACCACGGAGTAAACTATTACCTTGCTTTACAGAAAAACAAGGTTCCGGCAACTCTCCATGTTTATCCTACCGGAGGACATGGCTGGGGATTTCAGGATCATTTTAAATATAAGCAACAATGGACACAGGAATTGGAGAAATGGTTGCGCGACGGCGTTGTATTCCCGGAAAACCCCGAACCCATGTTACGAATCGGGAAATCTTACCTGGGAACTAAATACGTGGCTAACACATTAGATCAAGACGGAGAAGAATCATTAGTGATCCGGACTGATGCCGTAGATTGCCTCACTTTCGTAGAATACACGTTGGCACAGGCACTCGGCTCTTCCTTTGCCGACAATCTGCAAAAAATACGTTATCGGGACGGCATCATCAACGGTTATCCTTCCCGGTTGCATTATACTTCCGAATGGATAGAGAACGGAATCCGCCACGGATTCCTCACCGACATTACTGCCAAAAACAGTGCGCATACCCAGAAAATCTCTCTTTCGTATATGTCTACCCATCCCAAGCAATATAAAAAATTGGCTGATTCGCCGGAAAATGTACGACAAATGGCCGAATATGAAAAAGCAATCTCCGGAAAAGTCGTACATTGGTTGCCGAAAAGCGAACTGCCGGAAGCCGGATTGCCCTGGATCATGAATGGAGACATTATTGCTATTACAACGAAGATGCCCGGACTGGACATTGCTCATGTGGGAATAGCAGAATATAAAGAGGGAAAACTGCACCTGCTGCACGCTTCTTCTACATTGGGAAAAGTAGTTGTCAGCGACGAACCTCTCAATCACATGCTAAACAACAATAAATCGTGGACAGGCATACGTGTTGTCCGGATGTCTCACTCTAAAAATAACTGATTATGAAACGAGTAAAACATTTCCTTCTCGCCTCGTGCTTATTCCCCACTTTGCTGGGAGCACAAGAAATGGCAAGCGCCTATTTTCTGGAACTTACTCCGGACGCCCAATCGGCAGGTATGGCAGGTACAGGATTAGCTACCACCGATAACGGTAGTACAGCTATTTTTCATAATGCTTCTACCATCGCTTTCTCACAAGAAGTGATGGGTGCGAGTTATTCATACGCTAAGATCAACCAAGATTATGCGCTACATAGCGCCTCTCTTTTCTACCGGATCGGAAGGGAAGGCATACATGGATTTGCTGTAGGTTTCCGGCATTTCAAAGATCCTAAGGTATTCGATTACCGTCCTCATATCTGGGATTTAGAAGCTGCTTATTTCAGAAATGTAGCCAAAAATCTGTCTCTTTCATTAACGTTCAGATACCTGCAAGCCAAAGCCGCGGAAAACGCAGACAGCAAGAATAGCGTTTGTCTGGACTTCGGCGCGACCTACTATCGCAATATGGCTCTATTGGACGAAATGGCTTCCTGGAGCATTGGTTTCCAAGCTGCCAACTTAGGTAAAAAGCTGGACGGACAAAAGTTACCCGCCAGATTAGGATTGGGAGGTACAATCGACCTGCCATTCAGCATAGAAAACCGTTTGCAAGTGGCTCTCGACTTCAACTATCTGCTCCCCTCTGAAATCCGTCATCTCCAGGCTGGCATAGGAGCTGAATATAATTTCCTGAAATATGGTGTTGTCCGTGCGGGATATCATTTCGGAGACAAAGACAAAGGAGCGGGCAACTACGGCACCCTAGGCTGCGGAATAAACTTCTGGCCGATACGTGCAGACTTCTCATACGCCTTGGCTGATAAAGATTGCTTTATGCGCCGCACCTGGCAACTGGGAGTTGGAATAGTTTTCTAAGCTCCTCTTCGAGGCGTTGCTTCACTTCGTCCATCGGCACATCGTGCTTTAATTCCTGACGAAGAGAAGTGACGCCTTTATCTATAAATCCGCAAGGGTGGATATAACTGAAATAACGTAAATCGGTATTCACATTCAGAGCCAGTCCATGCATCGTGACATAATGGCTGCTCCTCACTCCGATAGCACAAATCTTACGCGCACGAGGCGTATCACCTTCCAACCAGACTCCTGTCGCTTTCTCCAAACGTCCGGCCTCAATGCCATAAAAAGCACATACCCGAATCACCGCTTCTTCCAGCAAATGCACGTACTCTTTCAATCCTAACTGAAATTCTTCCAGGTTTAATATCGGATAACATACCAATTGTCCCGGACCATGATAAGTAATGTCCCCTCCCCGATCAATATGATAAAGGGTGGCATCAATTGCTTTCAGTTGTTCATCACTCAACAACATATTATTTTCTTTCCCGCTACGTCCTAATGTATAAACATGGGGATGTTCGCACATCACAATACGGTTTTCATAACTCTCGCCCTGAACTTTTGCCCGGACAATGTTATCAAACCATTCTGTCTGCCGTTGCCATGCTTCGGCGTATGGTATCAAATTCCAATCAATAAAAAATGTTTTCATAAAAACAAAGGTAAGAAATAAAAAGAAAATGCGTACATTTGTTGGCCTAATATAACACACACAACTATGAAAATGGACTTTCCACAGGTAGACTTGCCTACCGAAGTATTAGCATGGACGAATGTAACAGAAGACATTCTCAATATTTACAAGCAATCTTGCCGGTTGCAAGCATGTATTGTTGCCATCTGTACCGAAGGTTCGATGAAAGCCTCCATCAATCTGCTTGATTATGAGATTCGTCCTAATGACCTGATAACTCTGTTACCGGGAACAATCATTCAGTTTCGGGAGAGAACAGAAAAGGTATGCCTTTGCTTGGCCGGCTTTTCCGCACATTGCGCCGGACGAATCAACCTGATGAAGAATATTGGTAACGCATATCCCAAACTGATAGAACAGCCGGTGGTTCCTCTTAATGAAGAGGTAGCCAGTTATCTGAAAGACTATTTTGCTCTATTATCACGGGCCAGCTGCAATGAGAACTTCGAAATGGATTCTGAATTGGTTGAATTGTCTCTTCAGACCATCCTGACAAGCATACGATTGATATATCATAAATTTCCGGGTGAAAACGGTAGTTCGAATCGAAAAAAAGAAATCTGCCGGGAACTGATTCATGTTATCACCGAGAATTATAAAAACGAACGTCGTGCACAGTTCTACGCAGATAAATTAGGTATATCTCTTCAACATTTAAGTACGACAGTAAGACAAGTGACAGGTAAAAGTGTATTGGACACTATTGCATATATTGTCATTATGGATGCTAAAGCCAAACTGAAAGGAACCAATATGACTATCCAAGAGATAGCATATTCTCTAAACTTCCCCAGTGCCTCTTTCTTTGGCAAGTATTTCAGACGATATGTAGGAATGACGCCATTGGAATTTAGAAACAGATAATTTATACGAAGGACGATAGAAAACATAAATGGTGAGTTGTAAAACAATGAACGGTGAATAAATTGCGTATTATCCGCAAAGTATTCACCGTCTATTATTTACAGTTCGCTGTTCATAAATGACAGCTTACCATTCATCGTTTACAGCTTACAGGTTCCTGTCTTTTTATAGTTCATTTCTCATTTTCGTCCCAAGCTCAACGAATTGAGCACTACGCTCACGCTGGAGAACGCCATTGCGGCACTTGCCAGCATCGGATTCAATAACAAACCATTCAGCGGGAACAAGATACCGGCAGCAATAGGAATACCGATCAGGTTGTAAATAAACGCCCAGAAAAGGTTCTGATGAATCAGTTTGACTGTCTGCTTTGACAACTGGAAGGCTTTAGGAAGCAGCAACAAGTCCGATGTCATCAAAGTCACCATAGCCACGTCCATAGCAATATCAGTTCCTTTTCCCATAGCAATGCTGACGTCAGCCAATGCCAGTGCCTGCGAATCATTGATACCATCGCCCACCATCGCAACCTTCTTTCCCTGCATTTGAAGCTCACGTACAAATTCGGCCTTATCGTCCGGTAGAGCGTCGGCAACAAAACGTTCGATTCCTAAACGGGAAGAAACGGCTAGTGCAGTCCGTTGTCCGTCCCCCGTCAGCATACAGATGTCAATCCCTTGACGTTTCAGTTCCTTCACTGCTTCGGCAGAAGTAGCCTTTATCGGGTCGGAAACAGCAATGATAGCCAGCAACTCGTTTTCACGTCCAAAGTAAATGATGCCGTTACCGTCCGATTCATAGTGAACCAGCATTTCAGCCATCACATCGCTTACTGTCGCACTGAAATCTTTCAGGAGTTTATGACTGCCTACCCAGTAAGTATGTCCCTCATACGAGGCTTTGATTCCTTTTCCCGTAATGCTTTCAAAGCTATCCAACGCGGCAGGTTTTATTTTTTCTTCGTCCTGAAGCGCAGAGACAATAGCGCCGGCAAGCGGATGCTCCGATTTCATTTCCGCAGCTAAAAGTACATCTTTGAAATGTGGTTCCTGCGACTGCGCCCATAACCATCCGGTAGCTGTAGGATGTCCTTCAGTCAGTGTTCCCGTTTTATCCAGAACAACGACATCTACTTTGCGCATTTGTTCCAAAGCCACTGCATCTTTAATCAGAATATGCTGGCTGGCAGCTTTACCTATACCCACCATCAACGCAGTAGGTGTAGCAAGCCCCAAAGCACATGGACAAGCAATGACAAGAACAGAAACAGCCGACAAAATACCATAAGAAATATATTCACTACCACCAATGGTAACCCACAATACAAATGTCAGAATGGCAATGCCCAATACGACAGGTACAAAAATCCCCGTAATACGATCGACAATGCGTTGCACGGGAGCTTTGCTGCCCTGTGCTTCCTGCACCATAGCGATAATACGGGCAAGCACGGTTTCACTGCCTACCTGTGCGGCACGAATGATAAATGAGCCACGCTGGTTGATCGTTCCCGCCAATACTTTATCACCTTTCTTCTTTTCTACCGGAACCGGTTCACCGCTAATCATACTTTCATCGACATACGAGTCGCCTTCGGAAAGCTGACCGTCCACAGGTATTTGTTCTCCCGGGCGTACAACCACCAAATCACCTACCTGGAGTTTCTCAATCAAGATCTCCTCCTCCACTCCATTGCGCAGAACGCGAGCCGCTTTTGGCTGCATTCCCATCAACTTACGAATGGCTGTTGAGGTATTTCCTTTGGCACGTTCTTCCATCAACTTTCCGGTAAGAACGAAAGCGATAATCACCGCAGAAGCCTCATAATAGACATGCGGTTCCAATCCGCAGTCATACCAGAATTCGGGGAAGAAAGTGTTGAACAGACTGAACAGAAAAGCAATGGAAGTACTAAGCGCAACCAAAGTATCCATATTGCTCCGTCCTAATTTAGCCTGTTTCCAGGCTCCGGTGAAGAAACCACCTCCGAAAAAGACCATAACAGGGATAGCAAGTACCATTTGAATCTCATTAGAATATGGCACATGCATCAGTATCATGGAATATACCAATAACGGTACTACCAAAATCCATGCACCAATCACTTTCCACTTCAAACGAGTGTAACGCTTATGCTGTTCCTCTTCCCGGCGTTCTTCTTTGTGGGCTTCTTCCACAATCAGATCATAACCTGCCGCAAGGACAGCCGCACGAATCTCTCCGGGAGTCAAATGCTCTTTCTCATAAGAAACGGTCAATGTATTGGTAGCAAAATTAACGGAAGCCTCAATGACTCCCGGCAATTTTTTCACTGTTTTTTCTACATTATTGGCACATCCTGCACAATGCATATTAAGCACAGGAAATGCCTTTTTTGTTGTGTTACCCATATAATTATAGTTTACGGCCTTCCCCCTCCTCTCAAAAAAGGAGTTGGGGAAGAACCCTTATTTGTTTATAGAAACAAGCTAATACAGGTATTTGTTCAATTACTTCTTATCAGCCTTCTGATCGTCTTTCTTTGTTTCTTTTACAAATTCGGCTTCATAACTGAACTTATTAAACCCTGCCTGCAACTTCTTTACATTCGTTTTTTCAGCGTCATACGTAATGGTTACCATTTTCGTTTTTACTTCGGTCGAAATATCCTTCAACCCTTTCTCAAAACGCATATTGTCCTTTACTTTCTTTTCGCATTTCTCACAGTGCATCTGCGACACTTTAAATACAACAACACGAATATCTTTTGCCAATACAGCTGTTACACTCAAAAGAGCCACTACACAAGTGGCCATCCATCTTTTTGTTTTCATTTTTCCTATCAGTTTAAAATTAGTATTCTTTATTTTCTATGCGATCGTTTCTTTCATTCGCTATTTCCTGCTTTTACTCACTATTTCTAGCTAAGTTAAAACGTATTCCGATATATCCTTTTGCTCCGTGCACCGGTCCCCAAATCATGGTAGAATCAAAGTTGTTCCCCCAGGGATTTGCCGCATCGATAATCGGATTCTTTTGTTTGAAGTTTGTCAGGTTCTCGCCTCCTACGTAGATAGACCAGCGGCGGAAGTAACGGGTCACCTGCAAGCTCAACTGCTCAAAACTGCCGTAACGACGTTCCCAAGACAACTGTCCGTCTCCCTGTTCATAAGGAGTAGGCATCCTACCGCCACCATTCTGTTGCAGTGTGGCGTCAAACTGCCATATTCCCAGCGGAGTTTGGTAAGAAGCCGTGAGTAGTCCTTTATATTTGCTGGTCAGCGGTTTCTCCATTCGTTCACCTTTGTAGGTCGTTTTTGCATCTGTGAGCCGGTAAGCACCTGTCAGAGTGAATCCTTTGAAGAAAGGATAACTTGCTTCCACTTGGAACACATGCGAATAAGAGCGTCCATCCAAATTGTAAAAAGCTACTTCATGGGGGTTGCTATCCATATCCACTATCACTTGTTTCAGGAAATCCGTATAATAGTATTCTGCATTCACATTCAGCGTTTTGCCGAATATAGGGATATAAGTAGAGACGCTGGCACCGTAGTTCCATGCTTCTTCCATATCCAGGTTCTTTGCTATTTCCACCTTACGACTGCTGGAAAGCAGGTAGTTGTTTTCTGCCAACACATGATTGGTACGGTACCCTTTTCCGGCAGAAAGACGGAAATTCACATAATCATTCGGATTGTACTTCAGATGCGCACGCGGAGTCACGAAGAAACCATGTTCGTTACTGTAATCACCACGCAGACCGGCCATTACCATCCATTTATCATTCAGGTTCAACGTATATTGCACGTAAGCACCGGGAACAGCTTCCTTTTCAAAGGCTTTGAGAGGATTGTCCGTTGTATTTTCCAAACGGTAATGTTGGTCATAAGCGTCATAATTGAAGCTCAACCCTGCGGAGAAACTATTTTGCGGATTAAATTCCGTTTCAAACATCAGCGAAGCATAGACGTTGGTTTGATCCACATTATACAGTTTGCGTCCATACGTAGCATCCTGATTGTGTAAAGTGGTGGAAAGAATCAAAGCCAGGTTCGTATTCTTCTCCTTATTAAAGATATAAGCATTCTTGGTGAAGAATTCATAGCGTTCCGTATCGATCCCTACTTTATACAGGTCACCGGAGTGCATTGTCCCTCCATGATTGGCCTGTCCGCTGGTACGTGTTTCAGAAAGGGCTTTGATACCTGCCTGGAAAACATAATGGTCGCCCATGTATGCCCACCGGTTCCACACATTATACTGTTCCACCTGCGGAATATCCACAAATCCGTCATCGTTGCCATCATGCGCCTTGGTCTCATTTTCGTAATGCGCCAGCAGAGAAGTGCTCCATCGTTTGGAAAGTTTCAATGTAGCGTCCGCATTGGCTTCATACCGGTTAGTAGTGCTTGCAAAAAGATTGGCAGACACCCAATCGGCTTCCGGCAACTGTGGTTTCTTAAATTCTACGTTTATCTGTCCTGTGATGGCTTCATAACCATTCTTCACCGAAGATGTTCCTTTGGAAACCTGTATGCTCTGCATCCACGGACCGGGGACATATCCCAATCCATAAGGAGCGGCGGCTCCCCGATAATTCGGAATATTTTCCGTCAACATCTGCACATAAGTGCCGGACAGCCCCAACAATTTAATTTGTTTGGCTCCTGTTGCCGCATCGGAATAACTCACATCTACTGAAGGGTTCGTCACAAAACTTTCACCCAGGTTACAACAAGCGGCTCTACTCAATTCGGCACTGCTTATCATGTCTTCGTTCATCACGCTACTGCGCAATTTCATTGTTCCCAGTTTACGAGTGACAATATTCACTTCATTCAGTTCCACTCCATCACGAAGCACAATATCCAGTTGTTGATTTTTACTGCTCACATGAATCGTATCGTTCTGAAAACCGATAAAGCTGACAATCAGCATGTGGCTTTTAGAAGGTTTAGTAATAGAAAAACTACCATCCTCTTTGGTTGTCACTCCTTGTCCTGTATTCATCCAGAACACATTGGCACCCGGAATAGCCTCCCCGGTACTATCTTTCACTGTTCCCCGTACTTGCGCATATATATTGCCGGCAAATAACAGGAACAGTCCTATTATCATATATTTCATTCTTTCTAAAGTTACTTTCGAGATACAAAATTAATTCATTTCTCATGCAACTTAGTTGCATTCAGTGCTGCTTTACTTTCATGTTCTATTGAAAGCAAAGGATTAAATAAGAAAGAAATAGTGGCTAAATAATATAAGTGGAATATAGCGCCAGCTTCTGCCTCGAACAGAGAGGTGGCGGAGAGGTCAGACTATCATATTCTACCGATTTATCCGCATAGGTCGGAGTCAACAGATAGCAAAAATGCTCACACAAAAGATCGACTACTAAAGCTGATGTTGTCAGTTCAGTAGTATGTTTCATCAAATCGAGCTTATAGATAATAGCTGTACAACCCTTATCTTTACAACCTTTTTTTGAATCACAAGTATGAGTCTTTTTACACTTCGGACAGCCTGTATCACAACAGCTCTGCACCGTTTCACAACGGACACAGCAATAATGCACAATAGAGACTCCACCTCCTGAATAGATAATCAGGAGAGAAAGGATAAGTGCTGTTATGTAGGCTAGTTTTTTCATTTCAGAGGACAAAGATAAGAATAAAAACAGATTTTCCTATAATTTTTCGTAATTAAGATTCAATCAATCCGATACAGACACATTCTCTTTCCTTTATTTGGCTATTTTAGAGTCATATCAGCACTATTAACTCTTTTTACTCAACAATAAAACCTATCTTTGCCCCAATAAATTCTCTGATTTTTAAGTAAACGCTATGCTTACATATTTACTCATCATTATCACTCTTTATCTGGCAGGTAATGCCTACATATTTATCAGAGCAAAGCAAGCTCTGAAAGTTAAATCTCTCGGAGTAAAAATATTCCTGACCGTTTTATTCTGGATATGTGCTTTATCCTTTTTCGGCACGATGCTAACTCGTAACCTTGAGATGCCTGTCTTTATCTCCCATTCAATGTACACCATTGGAACAAGTTGGTTGATATTTACTCTATACATGGCATTATTCTTGCTTTTGTTTGATATCTTGAAATTATTCAAAGTTGTCTACAAATATAGGTTCTATCTGTCTTTAGTGTTCACGTTGGGATTGCTGGGATGTGGGGTATATAACTATCATCACCCGGAAACCAATGTAGTCAGCATTTTAACCAATAAACGATATGAAGATACTCCCCAAGCAATTAAAATCGTCGCAATCAGCGATGTTCACTTGGGAAATGGTACAGGGAAAGCCGCATTAAAAAAATATGTGGAAATGATAAATGCGCAGCATCCCGACCTGATACTGATTAGTGGTGACTTGATTGATAATAGCGTCGTACCTCTTTATACAGAGAATATGGCGGAAGAATTAGCTAACTTGAAAGCTCCTATGGGTATCTATATGGTTCTCGGCAATCACGAATACATTAGCGGTATCGATGAAAGTATCCGATATATTAAAAGCACTCAAATACAATTATTGCGCGATTCAGTAGTTACACTTCCCAACGGCATACAACTGATAGGACGTGATGACCGTCATAACCGCAAGCGTCATTCCCTGCAAGAGTTAATGGTGAATATCGATAAAAGCAAACCTATCATTTTATTGGATCATCAACCTTTTGATTTGGAAAAAACGGAAGCTGCCGGCATCGACCTGCAATTCAGTGGGCATACACACCACGGACAAATATGGCCTATTAATTGGGTGACCGATTAGATCTTCGAGCAAAGCCACGGTTATCGCCAATGGGGAAACAGTCACGTGTATGTATCTTCCGGATTGTCTCTTTGGGGACCACCCTTCAGAATAGGAACGCATAGTGAAATGGTTATTTTCAATTTTCAATGAATATTATGCAGTTTTGTCACATATGTTACAGTTTCCAAGCAATCTCTGCCCTATCTTTGCAGAAAAAAGATTATGGAACAATTACATGCTCATGAAGTCCTCCACATGATGGAAGGAAATAGCTACTCGGAATCATCATTGCGGGAAGCAATCATTAAGAAGTTTGGCTCACAGCAACGTTTTTATGCTTGCTCGGCAGAAAACATGGATGTAGATACCCTTATCGAATTTCTGAAAATGAAAGGGAAATTTATGCCTGCTGAAGATGGATTCACAGTAGATATCACTAAAGTTTGCAAGCATTGATTGGCGGATAATATCCGCCAATCCCATTTTGGGGGATAAATAGCTGCATTTTTTTCTGTTTTTATTAGCCCGATTCACGAATTTCATCTATATTTGTCAATAGTGAATGATAAAACAAATGTTGAATTTACAGAAAAAATGGGTATGAAAAAACAATATGTCAGTCTGCTTGCAATTATACTTTCGGTAAGCGGCTTTTTGTTTTCTTGTCATGACAAGATGAACAAAAACACAGGTGCGTTACAGTTTGATAGCATTCAAGTGAATAAGACAGCTCACCTCTTCAATGATACAGCCAAACCGGCCTGCAATATTATTATTAATTTTGCTTATCCGATAAAATCATCGGATGATATGCTGAAAGACAGTCTGAATACTTATTTCATTTCGGCCTGTTTCGGAGATAAATACATCGGCGAAAAACCGGAAGAAGTTGTAAAGCAATATACCGAGAATTATATCAGCGAATACCGTCGCGATCTCGAGCCTATGTATACCGAAGATGAGAAAGACAAGGAAGACGAATCTTCCATCGGTGCCTGGTATTCTTATTATAAAGGTATAGAAAGCCATGTGCAACTGTATGATAAAGATCTACTTGTATATCGCATCGACTATAACGAATATACCGGAGGTGCACATGGAATTTACATGGCAACTTATTTAAATATGGACCTCACCCTGATGCGTCCGCTCCGCCTCGATGATATTTTTGTCGGAGACTACAAAGACGCATTGACCGACCTGATCTGGAATCAGCTCATGGCAGATAACAAAGTGACCACTCACGAAGCATTGGAAGATATGGGATATGCTTCCACCGGGGACATCGCTCCGACAGAAAATTTCTATCTAAGCAAAGAAGGAATCACCTTCTATTATAATGTATACGATATCACTCCTTATTCTATGGGACCTGTAAAGGTAACAATCCCATTTGCTATGATGGAACATCTATTAGGCAGTAACCCGATTCTGGGAGAGCTAAAAAATTAAAAATCATAAAAAGCTGAACACCAATGAATATCCTGTTGTTATCACTTCCATGTGACAGAATAGGATATTCATCCACATCTATCATTCAAAACTTATAATTCAAAATTCAAACAGTGGAAATCATACTGAAATATTTTCCTGATCTGACGGAAGAGCAGCGCAAACAATTCGCAGCTCTATACGACCTCTACACTGACTGGAATTCAAAAATCAACGTTATCTCCCGCAAGGACATTGAGAATTTATATGAGCATCACGTGCTCCATTCATTAGGCATTGCCAAAGTCATCCAATTCCGCCCCGGAACCAGCATCATGGACTTGGGTACAGGAGGAGGTTTTCCCGGCATTCCTTTAGCAATCCTGTTTCCCGAGGTAAAATTCCACCTCGTAGACAGTATCGGCAAAAAAGTACGTGTAGCAACCGAAGTGGCAAATGCCATCGGACTGAAAAATGTGACTTTCCGCCATGCCCGTGCAGAAGAGGAGAAACGAACGTTCGACTTTGTTGTCAGCCGTGCCGTAATGCCTTTGGCGGATTTGATTAAGATTATTAAAAAGAATATCTCTTCGAAACAACAGAATGCATTGCCCAACGGACTTATCTGTCTCAAAGGCGGTGAACTGGAGCATGAAACAATGCCGTTCAAACATAAAACGGTCATTCATAGCTTGAGCGACAACTTCGAGGAAGAGTTCTTTAAAACAAAAAAAGTGGTATATGTTCCGATTTAAACAAGACTATATGTTCTGATAGATGATAAATCATAGAGAAACCATGAAAATAAAAAGATTTGAATTTAATATGTTTCCCGTAAATTGCTACGTATTATGGGATGACACTAAAGAAGCAGTCGTAATTGATCCGGGCTGTTTCTATGAAGAAGAAAAGCAGGCACTGAAAAAGTTCATTCTTACCAATGAACTGAATGTAAAGCATCTGCTGAATACTCATTTACACCTAGATCATATCTTCGGAAATCCGTTCATGCTGAAAGAATTCGGGTTATCGGCAGAAGCAAACAAAGCAGACGAGTACTGGATTGACGAAGCACCGAAACAAAGCAGAATGTTTGGTTTTCAGTTGCAGGAAGAACCTGTACCACTGGGCAAATACCTGCATGACGGAGATATCATCACTTTCGGACATACCAAACTGGAAGCAATACACGTGCCCGGACATTCACCCGGCAGCTTGGTGTACTATTGCAAAGAAGACAACTGCATGTTCTCCGGTGACGTCCTGTTCCAAGGCAGCATCGGCCGTGCTGATCTCACAGGAGGCAACTTCGATGAACTGATAGAACATATTTGCAGCCGTTTATTTGTTCTTCCCAACGAAACAGTCGTTTATCCGGGACACGGCGCTCCCACGACTATCGGAATGGAAAAAGCTGAAAACCCATTTTTTAGATAATAAAAAAGAAGTATTAAGTATCAGGTATTAGGTATTAACAAGGCTAATCGCCCATTAACCGCAGTAATACTTAATACTTAATACTTGATACTTAATACTTAATTTAATACTTGATTATTATGAAAACCGATTTGTTAGCTAGCCGTCACATCGGCATCAATGAACAAGATACAGCCATAATGCTCCGCAAAATTGGCGTGAACTCACTGGACGAACTGATTAATCAGACAATTCCCGCCAATATACGGCTGAAAGAGCCGCTTGCATTGACTAGTCCACTGACGGAATACGAATTTGGAAAACACATCGCTGAACTGGCAGCTAAAAACAAACTATATACCACATATATCGGTTTGGGATGGTACAACACGATCACTCCGGCCGTTATCCAGCGGAATGTATTCGAAAACCCAGTATGGTATACTTCTTACACTCCGTACCAGACAGAGGTATCGCAAGGACGTCTGGAAGCATTGATGAATTTCCAGACAGCCGTATGTGATCTTACTGCCATGCCACTCGCCAACTGCTCACTTCTGGACGAAGCAACTGCCGCCGCCGAAGCCGTAAGCATGATGTATGCCTTACGCTCCCGCGCGCAACAGAAAGCCAATGCGAACGTAGTCTTCGTAGACGAGAATATTTTTCCGCAGACATTAGCTGTCATGACTACACGTGCCGTACCTCAAGGCATCGAACTACGTGTAGGTAAATATAAAGATTTTGAACCTTCACCGGAAGTGTTTGCCTGTATTCTGCAATATCCGAACTCACATGGAAACGTAGAGGACTATTCTGAATTTACCGAAAAAGCACATGCCGCAGACTGCAAAGTAGCTGTTGCCGCTGATATTTTAAGTCTCGCCCTGCTAACTCCTCCGGGAGAATGGGGAGCAGATATTGTATTCGGAACCACACAACGCTTGGGTACCCCAATGTTCTATGGCGGTCCATCGGCTGCTTTCTTTGCTACCAAAGACGAATACAAACGGAATATGCCGGGACGAATCATCGGATGGTCTAAAGACAAATATGGCAAACTCTGCTACCGAATGGCTTTACAGACACGTGAACAACATATCAAACGGGAAAAAGCAACTTCAAATATCTGTACCGCACAAGCATTATTAGCTACTATGGCAGGCTTTTACGCCGTTTATCACGGTCAGGAGGGTATCACTACAATTGCATCACGTATACACAGCATTACTGTATTTCTTGAAAAGCAATTAAAGAAATGCGGATATACACAAGTCAACGCTCAATACTTTGACACCTTACGTTTCGAATTGCCCGAACACGTTTCGGCACAGCAAATCCGCACGATAGCACTTACCAAAGAAGTTAATCTGCGCTATTATGAAAATGGCAATGTTGGTTTCAGCATTGACGAAACAACAGATGTGGCAGCTGCCAATGTGTTGCTCTCGATTTTTGCCATTGCCGCCGGAAAAGATTACCAGAAAGTAGACGACATTCCGGAAAGAAGCAACATCGACAAGGATTTAAAACGTACAACTCCTTTCCTGACACATGAAGTATTCAGCAAGTATCACACGGAAACAGAGATGATGCGTTACATCAAACGTCTGGACCGCAAAGATATTTCTCTTGCACAATCCATGATTTCCCTCGGTTCATGTACAATGAAGCTGAATGCAGCCGCAGAAATGTTGCCTTTAAGCCGTCCCGAGTTTATGGGTATGCACCCGCTGGTTCCGGAAGACCAAGCAGAAGGTTATCGTGAATTAATCAAGAACCTAAGTGAAGATTTGAAAGTTATCACCGGGTTTGCAGGGGTCAGCCTACAACCCAATTCGGGTGCTGCAGGAGAATATGCAGGCCTTCGTGTGATTCGCGCCTATCTCGAAAGTATCGGTCAGGGACACCGTAACAAAGTCTTGATTCCAGCTTCGGCTCACGGAACAAATCCTGCGTCTGCTATACAGGCAGGCTTCGTAACTGTTACCTGTGCATGCGACGAGCAGGGGAATGTAGAAATGGCTGACCTACGTGTAAAAGCTGAAGAAAATAAAGATGAATTGGCTGCACTGATGATTACTTATCCTTCTACACATGGTATCTTCGAGACCGAGATAAAAGAGATTTGCGACATCATTCACGCCTGTGGTGCACAAGTATATATGGACGGAGCCAACATGAATGCACAGGTAGGATTAACCAATCCGGGATTCATCGGTGCAGATGTCTGTCACTTGAATCTTCATAAAACATTCGCTTCCCCTCATGGTGGCGGAGGTCCGGGAGTCGGTCCTATCTGCGTAGCCGAACATTTGGTTCCTTTCCTTCCCGGACACGGAATCTTCGGCAATTCACAAAATCAAGTATCGGCAGCTCCATTCGGCAGTGCAGGTATTCTGCCTATCACATACGGATATATCCGCATGATGGGTGCAGAAGGACTGACACAGGCGACTAAAATTGCGATCCTGAACGCTAATTATCTGGCTACTTGTCTGAAAGATACGTATGGAGTTGTTTATCGGGGAGCCAACGGTTTCGTAGGGCACGAAATGATTCTGGAATGCCGGAAAGTACATGAAGAAGCAGGAATCTCGGAGAATGATATTGCCAAACGCCTGATGGATTACGGTTATCATGCTCCTACCCTCTCCTTCCCCGTCCACGGTACGTTGATGATTGAACCAACAGAAAGTGAAAGTCTGGCAGAACTAGACAATTTCGTAGATGTCATGCTGAATATCTGGAAAGAAATTCAAGAAGTGAAGAATGGCGAAGCGGATAAAGATGATAATGTATTGATTAATGCTCCTCATCCAGAATATGAAATTGTAAGTGATCGTTGGGAGCACTCATATACACGCGAGAAAGCAGCTTATCCTATAGAAAGTGTACGTGATAATAAATTCTGGATAAATGTAGCTCGCGTAGATAACACCTTGGGAGACCGTAAGCTACTACCCACTCGCTATGGTACTTTCGAGTAAAAAGAGGTCTATCCAAAGAGATTTACAGAGCACTGTCTCTTAAAGAATCACCTCACAAAAATAAGGGGATGTATCAAAAACTCCCCTTTTATCGAAATCACCCTCGCTACAACTTTCTGTGGCGAGGGTGATTTTTATATGAGAGTTTCGACACAGCCTCTTATTTTATCAGACAAGAAGCTGTATTCTATCTAACGATAGTTATTGTATTAGCCTTTACCTTTTTCTCTTTTATTGGAATCTTCGAATCAGGATAACCCAAAGCTACACAACCGTAGACTTTATGATTGGCAGGAACACCTAAAGCAGTAATAAATTCACGAACCTCCGGATCATCACATGTTGTCCCCAACTGATTGATCCAACAAGAGCCGATACCTAAAGACTGGGCAGCCAGGAACATATTTTCTATGGCACAAGCACAATCCATACCAGCCCACCATTGAGTAGGCTCATTAGATACAATCACTAAAGTCGGAGCATGATAATAGCAACAATAAGTCTTACTATGTCCACGTTCCTGCAAACGAGAATCGTCGCTTTTTGCAAAAGCCCCTTTAATCCGTTCATTCAGTTCTGTCAACTTATCCATATTTTGAATAGCCGTAAAATGCCATGTTTCCAGATGCATTCCACTCGGTGCATAAGTTGCAGCTTCCAAAATAGCCTGCAAATCCTCTTCTAAAACTTGCTGGCCAGTATAAGCCCGTACGCTACGGCGTGCTTTAATGTTCTCTAAAACTTCATTTGTTTTCATGGATAACAAGTATTTTATATAAGTATGCCATCATTATTAGTTTAACTGCATCAATACATTATACTTTTCTACCGTTTGACCAGCCCAATCTTTGCATTCAGTTTGAAATAATAGACTCCATTCTCTCTCTCCAGGAACCCGTATTTGTCTTTCTCTAAAGATCCTTTTTCTAAACGGGTATTTAAAAACAAAAAATCCTCCATTATTTGCTTTTCCGATTTATGATAACAGAGCACTTCTCCATTTCCATCCACCAATAGAATACCTTCCACTGCCGAATCCAATCCATTGTAAATCTTTGCAGGACGCATTCCCAATACTAATGCCATCAAGAACTGCTTCATCTTGAATTCATAGAACTTATGCTTATTGATTAGTTCATCTTTAATCTTCAACGGATTCATTTGTTTAATAACTTCCGTCAACTCACTAATACGGGAGATACCATCCAAATGCATGATACGAACCATTTCTGTCAGTACACGTGGAAAATGCAGATCAATCATCAAAAGATTACTGCGGAATACGCGGTCGGCTACATCAGCGTATTTAAGTACGCCCCCCAAACGTTCGATCATCATCATCCGTTCGGCAACTTCATTCGGAGATTCAGGCAAAGCATTGATTTTATTCACTGTTGGAGTGGCAAATTTGACTCCACTCTGTTCCAGTTTAAGATTCGCTGCACGTCCTCCGTCCAACAACGGATTCATTACGCCCAACCGTGAACGGACATTGAAACCTCTTAACGGAGCTTTCGGATGCCAAAATGTAATGGAAAAATCTGTGCGATCTTCTGTTTTTGCTTCCAAATCGAAAATGGCAGCTTCGTCTAAAAACTCTTCTACTCCTTCTGGAGAAGCAACATCATTTTCCGGCGAAGATTTCACAGCCTGTAATATCAGATCAGCTACAATACCAAAATCTTCACGAGGCATGGACTTACTCCCATTCTCTCCTTCTATACGAATCGTATCTTCTTCAATATAATATTGACGTGTTCCATCATGTTCTTCCCGTTGAATCATTGCAACAGGCCAAAATGTATCTCCCGCCTTTGCTTCTGCTGTGCCTAACACTACTTTTCCATCTGCTAAGAGACGAAAGAAAGAATAGAGTTCGCACCATTCTTTTTTGGTTGCTTCAAATGCCATATATTTTTGTTCTTCTTTATTTTATTACAAATGTTCTATCTTAATTCTACTACTGAATTTTCCTAACTATGAGTTGCTTCTACTGATTGATAACCTGCGGTAAGGTTACAGACGACACAACCGGAGGAACTATATGAGTCACCTCCTCCAATGGAGGGAGCTTGCCTACCTGTGCAAACAGGGAGTTTCGTATCCATTCTCTGGGAGTGACTATGATAAATCGTCCCGTCCAACAACCATCAAAATAGGAAGGGTTACCCGGCTGTTTCTTAATGGGATAACAGATGTTTTCTCCTTTAGTCCGCATCTCCGGCGAACGTCCGGGATCATTCACCCACACATGTTTATCATCAATGCCACGAAGCACCATCCAGTGCCCTCTCGGACCAGGACGCAAACCACGAACTGCACCTGTATATCTCACATTTACAAGCACAGGAATGCCACGATCAATATAATCTTTCAATATCCGATAATCTTTCTGCTGGAAATGTTCGGCACTTATCATGTTTTCATAATAACGTGTCAACGAATCAATCTCAAAAGAATAATATCCTCCCTGCCCTATTGAAGTACGGCGACGGAAAGGAGCACGTTTTTTCAGAAAGTAGTTCCGCTGATATTCAATCAGTTTCTTTTCTGCATCCTGGGCTGTACGTTGTGTATCAGCCGTCATTCCCTTAAAATAATCAAAGACCATTAACGAAGAAGCCAGAGAGCAATGCGAGTAAGGGCATCCCGCGATTTTCTGCGAATACCACGGAACAGGAATATTATTAGGAGCCAGTTTTTGAGTTTCCTGTATTTGTGCTTGCGCCTGAACGCTCATCCATACAAAGGAACTTAAAAACAGACTAAAAATTATGTGACATTTATTTATCATGCAATCCACTCTCTATCTCTATTACTACTTCTAATACTTTACCTACAAAATATTCTCATCATCAAGAATCCGCGCTGTCTCCACCTTCTCCAAACGTGCACGCAACTTAGGCATCATCGAACGACGAATCCGCAATGTCATGCTACAATCCATGTCATACGACTGATTAAGAATCTCCGGTTCCTCTTCTTTCACAATGCGCATGACATCATTCATAAAAGGATATTCAAACATTACCGTCACATCCTCATCTACCGTCTTTTCTATAATAGTAGCGGCAGCAATCGCTTCGGCAGCAGCGGCCTTGTAAGCAACAATCAATCCACTTGTCCCCAACTTGATTCCTCCAAAATAACGAACTACTATAATCAGTATATCCGTCAGTTCATTCGAGTTTATCTGTCCGAGAATAGGTTTACCCGCTGTTCCGGAAGGTTCTCCGTTGTCATTGGCACGGAAATCCTTTCGCGCAGCTCCCAACATATAAGCATAGCATACATGCCGTGCATCATAATACTTTTTCTGATACGTTTCAAGATGCATCTTTATCTCATCGAGAGTACGCACAGGAAGGGCTATAGCAATGAACTTGCTTCGTTTTTCCGTATAAATACCTTCGGAAGGCTCAATGATGGTTTTATAAGTATCTTCAGCAGTCATGTTGCAAAGATACGGCTTTAATGAGAAAAGTCAATCTATCATTTGGAAATATTAATGTTCCACTTATCGATGATAGGCAGTTGGGGGAATTAAAAATAGTGACGCTATCCAATAAAAATAGTGACGGTATACCACAACGATACCGTCACTATCCCGGGCATATCCCGTCACTATTTTTTCTACATCAATCAAGCGTCACATCTACTGATATAGTCCCTATCAACAATGATTTTCGCATCATCTTACAGATATTTTTTAATCTAACTTATGAATCACCAGTCCCGAACGAAGTTTCGGTTCAAACCAAGTAGTCTTCGGCGGCATAATATTGCCTGTATCTGCAATATCCATCAACTGTTTCATAGATACGGGATAGAGAGCCAAAGCCACTTTCATTTCACCGCTATCCACACGCTTCTTGAGCTCTCCCAATCCACGGATACCACCGACAAAATCAATACGTTTATCAGAACGCAGATCCTTTATACCTAAAACTTCATCCAAAATCAAGTTGGAAGAGATTGTAACATCAAGCACACCAATAGGGTCGTTATCATTATACGTACCGGCCTTAGCAGTCAAGCTGTACCATTTACCACCCAAATAGAGTGAAAAATTATGTAAGCCGGATGGTTTATAGATATCCGCACCCTTCTCTTCTACTATAAAGTTTTTATCAAGTGCAGCCAGGAATTGCTCGGGAGTCAAACCATTGAGATCTTTCACTACACGATTATAATCGATGATGGTTAGCTGGTTTGCAGGGAAGCAAACAGCCATGAAGTAATTATATTCTTCATCACCACGATGATTCGGATTTTGCTTTGCTTTCTCTGCTCCCACCAATGCAGCAGCGGCAGAACGGTGATGCCCGTCAGCAATATAAAGAGCAGGCATTTTAGCAAATTCGGCAGTAATGGTAGCAATATCTGCATCCTGGTCGACAATCCAGAAAGTATGTCCAAAGCCATCACCCGGAGCGATAAAGTCATAAACCGGCTTGTTTGCTGTATATTTCTTTATAATAACATCCAGCTTCTCATTATCAGGATAAGCAAAGAAAACAGGCTCAATGTTTGCGTTGTTCACACGTACATGTTTCATACGATCCTCTTCCTTGTCACGACGGGTAAGCTCATGCTTTTTGATAATACCATTCATATAATCGGGAACATAAGCACCGACCACCAATCCGTATTGCGTTTTCCCGTTCATCGTCTGGGCATAGATATAATAGTTTTCCTTATTATCCTGCACCAACCAGCCTTTGTCCTGAAACAGTTGGAAATTCTCGGCAGCTTTAGCATACACCCGTTCGTCGTGTTCATCCATACCAACAGGGAAATCTATTTCCGGTTTAATAATATGATAAAGAGACTTTTCGTTACCTTCCGCTTCTGCGCGGGCTTCTTCAGAGTTCAGTACATCATAAGGACGTGAAGCGACCTGTTCTACGAGGTTTTGCGGAGGACGAATGCCCTTGAAAGGTTTGATTATTGCCATGATATTAGTATTTTATATGTAAAAAATTAAAGCCACAGACTTCTTGAAAATCTGTGGCTCAAATATACTACTTATTTCTAAAAAAGACATTCTGCAACGGATTGTTTTTATTCAGATACTACCATAGTTATCCTGAAAAATCCGGCAGACTTATTCAGAATCTTACTTGTTTACTCTAAATTTCTCGCAACCATCTTTCAAGAAGCCCACAATTTGTTGAGCAGCAGCAATACCGGCATTGATATTTGCTTCGGCAGTTTGAGCACCCATCTTCTTAGGAGTTGAGAAATAACGTCCGGCAAACTTTTCTGCAAACTCTGCGTTAGCAGCAGGCATAATATCTGTGATATATTTGAAGTCTGCACGCTCTTCCATCAGTTTGATTAGTTCTGCTTCGTTAATCACTTCCTTACGGGCAGTGTTTACCAACATAGCACCTTTCGGCATATCTTTCAACAGAGCATAATTGATAGAGTTCTTTGTTTCGGCAGTTGCCGGAATATGAAGAGATACCACCTGGCAAGTCTTGTACAATTCTTCTGCAGAATCAAGTGCTTTCACACCATCTTTTTCGATTACTTCTTTCGGGCAGAATGCATCATAAGCATACACTTCCATTCCGAAACCTTTGGCAACACGAGCTACATTGCGGCCTACGTTTCCATAAGCATGAATACCCAATTTCTTGCCCATCAATTCTGTACCGGAAGTTCCGTTATAGAAGTTACGGACAGCATATACCATCATACCCAAAGCAAGTTCGGCAACAGCATTAGAATTCTGTCCCGGAGTGTTCATCACGCATACATTGTGAGCTGTGGCAGCAGCCAGGTCCACATTATCGTATCCTGCACCGGCGCGAACTACGATTTTCAATTCTTTAGCAGCATCAAGCACCTCTGCATCAACAATATCACTACGGATAATGATGGCATTAGCATCTTTCACTGCATCCAGTAACTGGGCTTTTTCTGTATATTTCTCAAGTAAAGCAAACTCGTATCCGGCTGCTTCTATTTCTTTACGGATACCGTCTACTGCAACTTTAGCAAACGGTTTATCAGTAGCTACAAGTATTTTCATAATCTAATTCTGTTTATAAAGACTCACCACAGATTACCCAGATTCTCACAGAATAAAAAAAATCTGCGTCCGTCTGTATAATCTGTGGTGAAAATATTATTAATGAAGTTTTTCAAATTCCTGCATACAATCAATCAAAGCTTGTACGCTTTCTTTCGGCAGAGCATTGTAGCAAGATGCACGGAAACCACCTACAGAACGGTGTCCCTTGATACCTACCATACCTCTTTCAGTAGCAAACTTCAAGAAGTCAGCTTCGAAGTCTTTGTATTCGGGAGCCATCACGAAACAGATGTTCATACGTGAACGGTCTTCTTTGGCAGCAGTACCCACGAACATTTTGTTACGGTCGATTTCAGCATACAACATATCCGCTTTTTCAATGGCACGACGTTCCATTTCTTTCACACCACCCTGTGCTTTGATCCAGCGAAGCGTCTGCAATGCTGCATAAATAGGTACAACAGGAGGAGTGTTAAACATAGAGCCACTGTCAACATGAGTCTGATAATTCAACATCGTTGGAATGTAACGGGAAACCTTACCCAATGCGTCATTCTTAACGATAACGAATGTAACACCAGCAGGAGCCAGATTCTTTTGTGCACCACCATAAATACAGATATATTTAGAAACGTCGATCGGACGTGAGAAAATATCAGAAGACATATCGGCAACCATCGGAACTGGAGAATCGAGATCTTTCTTCAATTCTGTACCGTAAATTGTGTTGTTAGTCGTAATGTGGAAATAATCTGCGTCTGTCGGGATTGTATAATCTTTTGGGATATAAGTATATGTAGCTTCAGCAGAGGAAGCAACTTCTACAACTTCGCCAAACCCTTTAGCTTCTTTCATTGCTTTCTTAGCCCATACACCAGTGTTCAGGTAAGCAGCTTTTTTTTCCAGGAAGTTATAAGGAACCATGCAGAACTCCATACTAGCACCTCCACCCAGGAACAGTACCGAATAGCCTTCGGGGATATTGAGTAATTCCTTGAATAATGCCTCTGCTTCGTCAACCACAGGTTGGAAGTCTTTGGCGCGGTGGCTGATTTCCATCAAAGAGAGACCAGAACCGTTGAAATCTAAAATAGCCTTCGCTGTATCCTCTATCACCTCACGCGGAAGAATGGAAGGTCCTGCATTGAAATTATGCTTTTTCATTTGAAGTTTGTTTTTGGTTTAACAATTTCGTTACTTTTGTCTTTTGACCTTGCGAATTTACGAATTTATTTCCGCCGCACAAATCTTTCCTTATAAAAATACTGTTTTAAAGCAGATTTTCCTTTCTTTTTATTGGTTTATACAGGATATATACACCATTTTGTTATCCATAGATGTCAAGTAAGGTATCTTACAGAAAAGATCTTTACTTCGCTTCTTCTATAATAGTCTTCATTCCTTTGATTTTCTCCCCCTGAATCAGATTCAAGAGTTGCTTCACCTTAGCCCGGCGAACAGCGACAAAAGCATAATGTCCTTTGACGTCAATCGCTCCGACATCTTCGCGGGTCAGATTTCCTTTTTTATATAAGAATCCGGCAATATCTATCCGGCTAAGTTTCTCCTTTTTTCCTTTACCTATATAAATGGTAGCCCAGACCGATTTCGGAGGCCGGGGAGGGTTTTCAGGCAACGCCACTGTTTCCATTTCTTCCGGGATATAAGAAGGAAGTTTCTCTTCGGCATGAAGAATCAGATAAGACGTTCCGGTCGCATCCCAACGTGCTGTACGTCCGTTGCGGTGCGTAAAGGCTTCTTCATTGACCGGCAAATGATAATGGATGATATGTCCGACTTCCGGAATATCCAGTCCACGGGCTGCCAGATCGGTAGAAATCAATACATGACAACTGCCATTACGGAACTTGTAAAGCGCACGTTCACGGTCCGGCTGTTCCATACCGCCATGAAAACGTTCTGCGAGTAGTTTTTTATCCGCCAATAACTGATGTACACGGTCCACCGCATCCCGATGATTACAAAACACGATGCTCGAACTGCTCCCCAATGTACAAAGCAGGTTATATAAAGTATCAATCTTATCTTTGGAAGGCGAAAGCACCTTCATCAATTTCAAGCGCGACTCTTGTTCTTCAGAATCGTCCGAAAGGAAGTTCAACTTAACTGTGCGGTTCAATCCTGTAAATTCGGGAATCTCTGCCGCATCAGTAGCTGAAAGCAACATACGTTTTTTTAATCCCGGAAGCTGGGTAATAATCTCTGCCATTTCATCGTGGAAACCAAACTCCAACGATTTGTCGAACTCGTCGATAATTAAAGTTTCAATGGTTTCAGGGTTGAAATTGCCTTTCGACAAATGGTCGGTGATACGTCCCGGAGTACCAATGATGATAGCAGGATGATTGCCCAATATACTTTTCTTTTCTTCGGCGATAGGATGCCCACCGTAACAACAGCAGGTTTTCCAGGAAGTCCCCATTGCTTTGAATACAGAATCTATCTGTAAGGCCAGCTCACGCGAAGGAACGAGAATCAAAACCTGCACGCTGTCGTCGTTCGGTTTTAGAGTAAGGAGTAAAAGTAACAGATAGGCCAATGTCTTGCCCGATCCTGTCGGTGACAACAGTATAACGTCTTTTCTTCCGGTAGCTTGTTCAAGTGATGCTTCCTGCATCGGATTCAGTTCCTCAATCTTCAAATTGCGGAGAGCCGACTGTATAATTTCATTTTTCTCTAACATGGAGGCAAAGATACAAAAAGGAAAGAGTACGGAGATAAAAAAACAATCAAACTTTAGCCATGCCGGTCAATATATAATAACCTTTCAGATTATTCTCTTTCATGTAAATGGTTACTTCTGCCCTACAAGCGGTAACCAAGGCATATCCCGTTAAACTTGAACTCATAGCTTTGACAAATGAATACTCTGTATCATTGTGAATAAAAGATATACGATGATATTCCATAACCTATTGTACTTTAATAATTCTATTGTGTAGCCAAATATACGAATATAATAGATAAGTACAGATAAAAAAGGAGAACTATCTTTTAAACAGACATAAAATAGATAGAAAACATAGCGTAAAGACATCATGGAATACCCTAAAAAAGAAACGGGAAATCCAAGAAGCACTACTGCTTTTCAGATTTCCCACCCTGTGTTATATATTCTTTCCGGTCATTTTCCCGACCGGTTTGTTCTCTTCTGCAAATTATCCTCCGAAGTTGTCGAACATCAGGTTCTGTGCCGGAACGCCAAGATCGTCGAGCATCTTCTCAACAGCTTTCGACATCGGACCAGGACCACACATATAGTATTCAATATCTTCAGGAGCTTCGTGATTCTTCAGGTAAGTTTCGTAGATTACGTTGTGAACGAATCCCGGAGTATACTTCACGCCTGCAGCATCAGCAGCAGGGTCCGGACGGTCGAGTGCCAAATGGAAAGTGAAGTTCGGGAAGTCCTTTTCGATTTGCAGGAAATCTTCCAGATAGAACACTTCATTCAGCGCACGGGCACCATAGAAGTAAGACATCTTACGATCAGTTGTATGCAATGTCTTAGTCATGTGCATGATTTGCGCACGTAACGGAGCCATACCGGCACCACCACCAATCCACATCATTTCCTTCTTAGAATCGAAGATTGGGTGGAAGTCTCCGTAAGGACCGCTCATTATTACTTTGTCACCCGGTTTCAGAGTAAAGATATATGAAGAAGCGATACCCGGCATCACATCCATAAATCCAGGACCTTGTTCTTTCGGCTTGAACGGTGGAGTAGCGATACGTACTGTCAACATGATACGGTCACCTTCGGCAGGATAGTTGGCCATAGAGTAAGCACGAATTGTTTCCTCGTCGTTCTTACATTTCAAACCTAACAAACCGAATTTCTCCCATGCTGGCAGATATTCATCACCAATCAGGCTCTTATCGATGTCCTTATCATAATCCATTGAAAATTTAGGAATCTTAATCTGTGCATAAGAACCCGGGATAAAGTCCATGTGTTCGCCTTTAGGCAGAGCAACGATGAACTCTTTGATAAATGTAGCCACGTTCTTGTTGGAGATTACTTCGCACTCCCACTCTTTCACACCGAGTACAGATTCATCAATCTTGATAGCCATATCCCCCTTCACTTTTACCTGACAACCCAGACGCCAGTGGTCTTGCTGCTGTTTACGGCTGAAGTGAGGAACTTCAGAAGGCAGAATTTCACCACCACCTTCAAGCACCTGGCATTTACATTGCCCGCAAGATCCCTTACCACCACATGCGGATGACAGGAATATTCCGTTTACAGACAGCGTATTGAGCAAAGTAGAACCGGAAGCAACTTCCAATTCCTTTTCGCCATTGATTGTCAGTTTCACGTTTCCTGATGGCACCAGGAAATTTTTGGCAACCAGCAAGATAACAACAAGCAACAGAATAACCACAAGGAATACCCCAATGCTCGCTAATATTAAATTCATATCCATTGTCTTATTCCTTTCTTTTTAGATGTTCAAACCAGAGAAACACATAAATGCGATTGCCATCAGACCTACTGTGATAAATGTGATACCCAAGCCCTTCAACGGAGCAGGCACGTCAGAGTAAGCCATTTTCTCGCGGATAGCAGCCAGACCTACGATAGCCAGCAACCAACCGATACCGGAACCCAATGCATAAGAGAGGGCATCCCAAATATCACCAATGTATTTCGGATCACTCGGACCAACGTTAATACGTTGTTGCATAAACAGAGAGGCACCCATGATCGCACAGTTAACGGCAATCAACGGCAGGAAGATACCCAGCGAAGCATACAGTGACGGAGTGAAGCGTTCTACCACCATCTCCACCAATTGCACGATACCGGCAATTACGGCAATGAAAAGAATAAAACTCAAGAAGCTAAGGTCGACACCTTCAATGATAGCATTGGCAGCCAGCACCTTAGTTTGCAACAGGTAGTTGACCGGAAGCGTCACCAGCAACACGAAAGTCACGGCGATACCCAGTCCTACGGCAGTCTTCACATTCTTCGAAACAGCCAGGTATGAACACATACCCAAGAAGAATGCGAATATCATGTTGTCCACAAAGATAGAGCGGACGAATAAACTTAATAAATGTTCCATAATTCTTTTTGATTTATGATTTATGATTTATAATTTATGATTCAGCAGACTTATCATGCGACTATGACTATAAAGCTAGACATAAATCATAATTCAGAAATCAGAAATAATTAATTACTTTGTTCTTGCAATTCTTTATGACGTGCACGTTGATACCAGATGATGCATGCTACGATAATCAATGCCATCGGCGGCATCAACATCAAGCCGTTGTTTACGTATCCGATATTTTGAATCGGTTCATAATTCAGGATATTGAAACCAAGCAATGTTCCCGAGCCAAACAGTTCGCGGAAGAAAGCAACGATAATCAAAATCTTGGCATAGCCTAAACCATTACCTACACCATCCAAGAAAGACTCCCAAGGACCGTTCTGCATGGCAAATGCTTCCAGACGTCCCATCAAGATACAGTTAGTGATAATCAAACCTACATAAACAGAAAGCTGTACGCTTACGTCGTAAGCAAACGCTTTCAGGATTTCACTTACGATAGTTACCAAAGCAGCTACCACAACCAACTGGACGATGATGCGGATGCGGTTAGGAATAGTCTTACGCAACAGTGAAATAACAACGTTGGCAAATGCAGTAATCACCGTTACTGAAAGTCCCATCACGATGGCAGGCTCCAGCTTTGCGGTAACAGCAAGTGCAGAACAGATACCGAGCACCTGTACGGTTACCGGATTATCAATTCCCAGCGGAGCAGAGAATACTTCTTTATTTTTCTTTGAAAACAGTTGTCCCATATTCTATCTTTCTCCTCCTTATTATTTAGTTAAAAAACTCAAGTAACTATTCAGGCAAGACTTCAACATGGCATCTACACCTACTGAAGTGATTGTACCACCGGAGATACCATCCACTTGGTAATCAGGTTTCTCTACCTTGCCATTTTTTACGACTCCCAAAGTGATAGCTCCATTTTCCAAAGTCTTCTTACCTACAAATTCATTTTGGAAATGGTCGGTTGCAATTTCAGCACCCAGACCCGGAGTTTCACTAGCGTGTGAGAAGTAAGTACCGTAAACGGTATCTTTATCTTCGTTCAGTGCAACGTATCCCCAGATAGCGCCCCAAAGACCGGCACCGTAAACAGGAACTACATATTTAGTCTGACCGTCCACTTCGCATACAAACACGTGCAGACGTTGTTGTTCTTTTGCTTCTTTCTCGTAGTTGGTAGCAAATTCGCCCGTATTTTCGGTCAGCGTACCGTCTACGTTCATCAGCATATCCCCTTTCACATATTTCTGATATTCAGCATCCGCATCTTCCACATTCTTAATGTTCAATGCAGCGAGGATTTGTTTCTTAGTGTCCAACTGCACATTCTTGTCTTGTGTAGATTTCAGTGAAGAACTAACGAATGCCAGCAGGAATGCTACGATAATAACCATTACCGAAGCATAAATGATAGTATAACTATTACTATTCGTATTCATTTTCTTTCGGTATTTATTGGTTAGACTTGATAGTGCGTTTCTCGCGACGGCTGATATTGCTTTGTACTACACAGTAGTCAATCAGCGGAGCGAAGATGTTCATCAGCAGGATGGCAAGCATCATACCTTCCGGATAACCCGGATTCAGTACGCGGATAACGATAGCCATCACACCGATCAGGAATCCGAAGATATATTTACCTCTTTCTGTACGTGCGGAAGTCACAGGGTCAGTAGCCATAAATACGGCACCGAAGCAGAAACCACCAAGAACGAGGTGTTCGTACCAAGGCATTTGAGCCATTGTGTTGTTTTCCATGCCGATTGAGTTGAATACCCATGCCATGAATGCGCCACCGACGAATACGGAAATCATTGTCTTCCAGCTTGCAACACCTGTCCAAAGCAGGATAACGGCACCAATCAGGATAGCGATTACGCTGGTTTCACCAATAGAACCCGGAATCAGACCTGTAATCATATCCATGTTGAACGCAGGAACACTACCTGTTGTAGCAGCCTGTCCCAGTGGAGTGGCAACAGTGAGTCCGTCTACGCTTTGTCCTAAACCGAAGATGCTGTCTCCTGACACCCAAACAGCATCACCGGACATCTTGGTCGGGTATGCGAAGAACAGGAATGCACGAGTAATCAACGCAACGTTGAATACGTTCATACCTGTACCACCGAATACTTCTTTTGCGAAGATAACAGAGAATGCAGTAGCTACGGCAAGAATCCACAGCGGACAGTCTACCGGAACGATCATCGGGATCAGGATACCGGAAACAAGGAATCCTTCCTGGATTTCTTCTTTCTTCCATTGAGCTACGACGAACTCAATGCCAAGACCTACTACGTATGATACGATTATTTTAGGCAGTACTGCCAGGAATCCGTAGATAAACATTTCGATGAAGCTGCCAGTAGCACCTGTATGAGTGAAATGCTGGTAACCTACGTTGTACATACCGAACAGCAAAGCCGGTATTAACGAAATAACCACAATCGACATGATGCGCTTGCTATCGATTGCGTCATGTATGTGCGTTCCCGTTTTCGCAGTCTTGCTAGGCACGAACAGGAATGTTTCGAAGCCGTCAAACACCGACTGGAATGCGTGGAATTTGCCGCCCTCCTCAAAGTTCGGCTTTATCTTATCGAGATAATTTCTTAACGCTTTCATTTATTTAATTGAAAATTGAAAGTTGAGAGTTGAAAATTGGCTGTGCTGGGTTTATGCTGTATCCACAGAGAGCCGTTTCGCAAGATTTCAACTATCGCTTATTTTAATTTTTATTATTTAATCTCTTATTCGATTACGCCATTTCTGAACGGAGCATATCGAGTCCGACACGAACGATGCGTTGCAGTTCCATCTTTGAAGAGCAGACGAATTCGCAAAGGGCGAAGTCTTCGGGAGCTACTTCATAGATGCCGAGTGCTTCCATACGGTCGATGTCACCGGCGATAATTGCTTTAATCAGATATTCGGGTAGAATGTCCATTGGGAATACTCTATCGTATTCACCCGACATAATCATGTGACGTTCGCCACCTTTGATACGGGCATCCAACGTATATTCCTTCTTACCCATCAACCAGCTGAAATAAGAACGATTGGCACTGAACTGGTTGAAACGCGGCATGATCCATCCAAGCATTTCGTGAATGTCGTCACCTTCGGGGATAACAGTCAGTTGGCTATGGAATGCGCCCAAGAATCCGTTCGGGGATACTTGCTTTCCTGTCAGCACGTTACCGCTGATGTAGCGTAAATCTTTGTCTTTTGTTACATTGCCGGCAAACACGTTGGTGAGCAATGCGCCTACCTGTAGTTTGCAGTATGCAGGTTTCAACACTTCGGAACCTGTCACAGCTACTGTACGGGTGAAATCTACATGGCCTGTATTGAAGAGGCGACCGATGAAGATTACGGCTTGCGGATCAATAGTCCATACCGTTTCGCCCTTGGATACGGGGTCGAGATGGTTGATCTGAACGCCTACATTACCTGCAGGGTTCGGTCCGTCGAATGCGGTGATTGTAACGTTCTTAGCCTGTGTCAATGCGGCAGCGTTCTGTTTCACACTGATGTTCAGGTAGGTTTTTGCCAGTTTGGCAAGAGCATCAAGCCCTGTCTGGAAGTTTGCTTCTTCACCTTTGAGGGCGAACTCGAAATCCGGAGCCAATGGATTGGTATCAAATGCGGAGATGAAGATTCCTTTCGGGGTTACCGTCGGATCTGCAATGATGTCATAAGGACGCTGTTTGATAAACGCGAAAAGTCCGGCTTCTAACAGAGCGGATTTCACAGCTTCAGCATCCATCGAAGCAACATTCTTTTTCCCAAAATCTTCATAGTCCTGCTCTGCAGCAGCTTCTACTACGATGTTCAATACCTTACGACGAGCACCACGTTCTACACTCGTCACCACGCCGCTCACCGGCGAAACAAATTTCACTTCAGGATGATACTTGTCGATAAACAAGGGTCCACCAGCCATTACATATTCCTGCTCTTTCACAACTACCTTAGGCGTCACTCCAGGAAAGTCATCGGGTACAAGTGCGTAGAATCCCGGTTCTTTTACTGTTGCGTACGTTTCAGCAGCTTTTCCTTTCAGGTTTATGTCAAGGCCTTTACGTAACTTTATTACATTTGCCATGCTATATAAAATAATGGTTTCATAAATTTGCCGCAAAAGTAATAAATAAGATTGGGATTCGATAGGAAAAAAGAAAGGAATTACGGAAAAATATCCGTAATTCCTTTCGTGTTCGTGCACGTAATCTTTTATCTTTTGTTCCGAAACAAAAGACAGAAGCAAAGAAAAAGAACTATTCAGCAAACATAGGATCCCAAGCAGGAAGTCGGATAGGCTTCTGTTTCAACACCTCGAGAGCTTTTTTCGATGCATATTTCGTTTCTACTACTAGACGGAACATATATTCGTTAAACCAATCATCTGTCATAATGAGATAACCCTGATAACCGGCAGCAGGCCCCCAACTATTTTCAACCATCCATTTCGTCGGTTTTCCATTTTTGTCAAGATCGACGGCCATAAGAGTCATGGCGTGACTGGAGCCACTGGCAAAACTTTGGATACGTTGCTTCTTGTTCATGCCAAAAGAAGTACCCATAAGAGATTCGTAGTCGTAGTTTTTGACATCCAGTAGACCACGGTCAGAGTTTAGAAACTTACCTACATCGCAAGAAAAATACATCATTGTGCTATCCTTGAGAGAAGAAATAGCCATTTCTTTGATATCCTCGATGGGGAGATTGACATACGTCCAGTTTTTGCCGTCGTAACGGTGGCGGTCGTAGTCTATCTCATAACACTTATAATATTCACGGCTCGGATCGTTCATTAACATGACATAATTATCAATCAGTTTTTCGTCACCATACTTTTTCAGGAAAGAAAGCGGAGTGTAAATTTCGGTAGACACAGGTTCACCCTTAGCGTTATATTCAGTCCAGGTAAATTCAGTAGGAGGAACACCGAGATTCAACACTAACATGCGGTAGATGGTGCTCAACATCTCTGTTTTTGTTTTCTCAAGGGCAGCAGGCTTGACACCTTGCGCTGCGAGATCACGGAGTTGAAGCCCCTGTTCACGAAGTTTCAGGGCAATCAGACCTGCCATACGGGAGGTATTTTCACTACTGTTGGTTTCCGGCATCACATCTTTGGGAACAAGCCCGTATTTACTGACAATATCGGCTACACCGGTGAATGTTCCACCGTCACTCAAAGGATTACGGAAGAGCCATTCCACCATTTTATCATCCATCGGCTTACTGCTGGTGTCGATAATACCTTGCAGAAAGAGGTTGGCTTTCTCCAGTTGGTCGAAGAAGAAAGGATAAGTTTGCGAGAATTCGAAGGAACCGAGGTTATGTTTGGCGATCGCTTTGGCACGCATCACATTCAAACCTGTAAAAAGCCAGCAACGACCAGAAGATTTTTGGTCGGTGATACCTTTAGAAGACACTTTGATAGAAAAATGCGTATCCATGCCTTTCAGGTTATCCTGGTTGAGAGCCAGTTTACGGATGTCGTTGTTGCCGATGGCGTTGCGGATAGCCTTGTCGGTAGGAGTGTTTGCATAACTCTGCTTGATTTGTTGCATCATGGAGTCGCTGATGCCTCCTTTCACTTCTTGCGCTTGTGTAGAATAAGAAAAAGCACAGAAAACAAAAATTGATAAAATCTGTTTATTCATTGATATAAATAATTAATTAATAGGCTGACGGATCATGATATACTGATAAATTTTGTTTTGGTGTATGGGATTAAATCATGCAATTTTATTTACCAGCATATCGAAAAACATCTTATTCTGCAAAAATACGATTCTTTTTTAGATTTATTATCTAAGAACATCAAAACTAATCGGAATAAAATAGTTTTCTTTGCAGTCGAATTCCTCAAAGAGAAATATGAAGAAATATATAATAGGAATATTGGTGATGCTTCCATCCATCAATATGATGTCAGCTACGGCTGATAGTACGGCAGTAAAAAGCGATGAACTGCAAATGTCTACAACTTCTATCAGTGATACTACTCCTACAGATATTGAAGGCACCCCGTCAGACACCATTCCTGCCCTTTCCAAGCGCGAGTTGCGTCGCCAGCGCGTGGCAAACCGGAATTTGCACTATAACATATTAGGTGGTCCCAGTTATACGCCGGACTTCGGTTTATTAGTAGGCGGTAGCGCACTGATGACGTTTCGGATGAATCCGAGTGATACCACTCAACGGCGTTCAGTAGTGCCAATGGCCATCGCCTTGATGTTCAAGGGCGGCTTGAATCTGATGACGAAACCACAACTCTTCTTTAAAGGCGACCGTTTCCGTATCTTCGGAACCTTCTCTTATAAAAATACAATCGAGAATTTTTATGGCATCGGATATTCCACTAATAAAGATTATGAACGTGGAGAAGATACCAGCGAGTACCGTTATAGCGGCATTCAAGTAAACCCCTGGTTCTTGTTCCGTCTGGGAGAAAGTAATTTCTTTGCAGGCCCTCAAGTCGATTTGAACTATGACAAGATAACTAAACCGGCTGCCGGGATGGTTAATGAGCCCTCGTACATAGCGGCAGGAGGTACGGAGCACGGATACAAAAATTTCAGTTCGGGACTCGGCTTCCTGTTGACGTATGACACACGCGATATTCCCGCCAATGCTTATAGCGGAACTTACCTTGACTTCCGGGGAATGATGTACAATAAAACGTTCGGCAGTGATAATAACTTTTACCGTTTGGAAATCGATTACCGCCAATACAAAACAGTAGGACGCCGCAAAGTGATAGCCTGGACAGTGCAAAGCAAAAACGCATTCGGAGATGTACCCCTAACAAAATATGTACTTAGTGGAACCCCCTTCGATCTTCGCGGTTACTACATGGGACAGTTTCGCGACAAGTCCTCGCATGTCATGATGGCCGAATACCGCCAGATGATAAATACGGACAAAAGCACTTGGGTAAAAAAGATGTTAAGTCATATAGGATATGTAGCCTGGGGAGGATGCGGATTCATGGGACCCACTCCGGGCAAAATAGAAGGTGTGCTTCCCAACCTCGGATTGGGATTACGTATCGAAGTGCAACCCCGTATGAATGTACGCCTTGATTTCGGCAGAGACATGGTGAACAAGCAGAATTTGTTCTACTTCAACATGACAGAAGCCTTTTGACGCCATTTACGCGACAAATTGTGCACAATTTACAAGAAAGATTGTAAAATAGATAATAAAAGACTGCACATAAATGAAATTAATCCTTATATTTGCGCAAGCTATAACACAGCAAGAGCAAATAATAGGATTTTTTTATGAAGCAATTTATATGTTTTTTTTCGGGGTTATTACTTCTATTCGTCTCTACAACCCGTGTAGTTGCACAAGAAGTGTCTGACTATTCTCAACTAAGTGATGAAGATTATAGTAAAATAGTTCTCCCCCCACTATCCGCTTTATTCGAGAACGCCAAGAACAGTCCCGCCTATGAGGTAGCGGACGTGAAGGCGATAATAGAACGCAAATTACTCAAAAAAGAAAAATGGGCATTTCTAGGTTTCTTCAGTTTACGAGGGAGCTATCAATACGGAATGTTCGGCAATGAGTCCACCTATACGGACGTGGCAGTCGCCCCATACCTTACCTACTCCACCCAGGCACAGAACGGTTACACGATAGGCGCGGGTTTAAGCATCCCCTTAGATGATCTGTTCGATCTCAAAGGACGCGTCAGTCGGCAAAGACTCACGCTGCGAAGTGCAGAACTGGAACGGGAAGTGAAGTATGACGAAATCAAAAAGAATATTATTGAGTTGTATGCAATGGCTACTTCACAAATTAAAGTTCTCCAGATGAGAAGTGAGGGTTGGGTACTTGCCAACGTACAATATGAAATATCTGAAAAGAATTTTGCCAATGGCACCATTGATTCGTCAGAACTATCAGTAGACAAGGAACGTCAATCTCAAGCTCGCGAAGCATACGAAAAAAGTAAATTCGAATTGACAAAGAGTCTGATGATACTCGAAGTGATTTCACGTACCCCCCTTATACAAAAATAATAACGCACAAAATATGGATTTTATCATTTCTACCATACGGACCTTACTCCGCCACCTCTGGATGATACTAGTAGGTACCGCACTTTTCACACTATTTGTTATTTATTACACCCGCCACATGGTTGGAGGATACGAAGTAAAAGCCACTTTATATACAGGAGTAGCATCGGGATACAATTTGGAGAGTGACAAGCGCACAGATTGGGCTATGGTACAAAATTCTATGGATAACCTGATAAGCATAATGCAGGCCGAGAGTACCCTCAAGAGAGTATCCATGAGATTATATGCCAGAGTTCTTATCAAAGGAGATCCGAACAAAGAAGTTGACGGAATCACCCCTTCCAGTTACAATTACACTTACAATCACTTAAAGAACAGTCCGCATGGAAAAGAAATACTGGCACTGATCGACAAAACAAGTGAAGATAAGACAGTGTCTAATCTGGAAAAGTATATGCGCCCTCACAAAGACAATTACGTCTACGGGCTATTTTACTACAATCCCCATTTTTACAGTTACAACACTTTGAAAAACATCAAAGTACAACGCCGTCTGACAAGTGACTTGCTGGATATTAGCTATGCTTCCAGCGATCCGGGTATCGCATACAATACCGTAAGCATTTTGATGGATGAGTTCGTTGATGAATATCGCCGTATCCGTTATGGAGAGACAGACAAAGTAATCAAATACTTTGAAGAAGAATTGAGAAGAATCGGTGGTAAACTTCGCAACGAAGAAGAAGACCTTACCAAATACAATGTTCAGAAACGCGTAATCAACTATCTTGACGAAACCAAAGAAATAGCAGCTATTAATAAAGAGTTTGAATTAAGAGAACAAGATGCCCTTTTTGCATTCAATAGCAGCAGTGCCATGCTTGCGGAATTAGAAAAACACATGGACAGCAATGCCAAACAAGTATTAAAGAATCTGGAATTTATTGACAAGTTACGTCAAGTATCCAATGTCACCGGAAAGATTGCTGAAATAGAAGCCATGTCCGACTCCAAGAAACAAGATACCGACAATCTGGAAAGTCAAAAGAAGCAACTGCACGAGCTACAAAAAGATTTGAATCATTTAACGGATTCATACGTAGGACATAAATATACGAAAGAAGGAACTTCGCGAACGAATATCATAGAACAATGGCTGGAACAGACATTGGCCAATGAAAAAGCGAAAGCCGAACTGCTGGTCGTACAAAATGCACGCCGTGAACTCAGTGAACGCTATATGTTTTATGCCCCCGTGGGTACCACCATCAAACAAAAAGAGCGAACCATCAATTTCACGGAACGTAACTACCTGACCGTTCTGCAAAGTTATAATGAAGCATTATTACGAAGGAAAAATCTGGAGATGACTTCCGCCACACTGAAAGTTCTGAATGAGCCAACCTATCCTATTTCTCCGGGAGCAACAAACAGAAAGCAAATCATAATGGCTGCCTGTGCAGGTAGTTTCATACTTATTATTGTTTTTTTGCTGTTAGTAGAAATGTTCGACAAAACATTGCGTGACGCAGCTCGTACTAAACGTGTGACAGATTTCAACGTGATAGGTGCTATTCCCAGTATGTTTTCCTCCCGCTATGGCGGAATGACGAAAACCTACGTCCAGTCATCCGTGAAAGAGTTGACTAACTCATTGCTCCGTTTCCTCACCGAGCGAAAATCTCCCGGAGTATATATAATCAACCTATTTAGCACTTGTGAAGATTCCGGAGAAGTAGAAGTCGGAAATCTGATTTGCGGATATATGCAAAGCCGTATGTTAAATGCAAGGTTTATCACCTATGGGGTGGATTTCAACACAGATTCCACTCAATATTTACTTGCCAAAAACATCACAGACTTTTATACCCTGCAGGGAGAAGATGTGCTGATCGTCGCCTATCCACCTTTAGCGCAAAGCAACATCCCCAGTGCTTTGTTACATGATGCAAACGCAAACATCTTGGTAGCTCCCGCAAACCGTGGGTGGAAAACGATTGACAAGCAACTTTGCGAACAGCTCATGCTGCAATTGGATAAAACAAACGTTCCATTCCGTATATGCCTGACAAATGCTTCCCGGGCAGCAATTGAAGATTTCACCGGGCAACTTCCACCATACACCATACTGCGGAATATAGGTTATCGTCTTAGCCAACTGTCGCTCACAGAAAAAATAAGGTTCAACCTAACAAAGAAAACCAAAGAAGGATCAGCAGAAGAGGAGGATGATGACGAATAGAATAATAACTTTCCACTTGTTATTTGCCGCTCAATTTGTGGTGATTATATCAGGAATGTTTGTAAACACCAAGACTGGTTTAGCCTCTATGGCACTCATATTGATGTTTACAACCATCTGTTTGATACAATTGGCCAATGACAAGCAAACAAACTGGAAACCCGGACAAAACATAATGACCTATATGTGCACAGTCTGGCTAGTCTATTATTTCTTCGAAATCTTGAATCCTAATAATGTAATGGAAGCATGGAACATTGGCCTCACTCCTTATGCGCTGATTCCTTTGATATGTGCTTTTATTGTTCCTATTGTCATCCGTACGAAAAAAGATATTGAGTTATTATTAATAGTATGGTCCATATTTGTTCTCATATTTACCATAAAAGGTTATTGCCAAAAAAACCACGGTTTCAGCGAAAAAGACCTTCACTTTCTGTATGCATTGGGAGGATGGCGTACGCATCTCATCTGGTCCGGCATACGTTATTTCTCATGTTTCTCCGATGCCGCTAATTACGGGGTGCATGCTGCGCTGTCGGCAGTCGTATTTGCCATCTCCTCTTTTTATGCAGGATCGAAATGGAAACGCGTTTATTTTTTCTTCATCGCTATCTGCGCGCTTTATGGGATGGGAATATCCGGAACAAGAACAGCAATGGGAGTCATCATGGGCGGTTTGTTGATGGTAACTATCATCGCTAAAAACTGGAAAGCATTACTGGCAGGTGTTATTGCATCAATAGCCATTTTCTGTTTCTTTTATTATACAAATGCCGGAAATGGGAATCAGTATATCCGTAAAATGCGTTCCTCTTTCCATCCCACTGAAGATGCATCCTATATGGTGCGTGTGGAAAACCGGATATTAATAAAAGAACTGATGTCGAAAAAGCCGTTTGGTTATGGAATCGGACTGTCAAAAGCGGGTAATTTCAATTCAAAAGAACAGATGCCCTACCCTCCCGACTCATGGTTGGTCAGCGTGTGGGTAGAGACAGGAATTGTCGGGCTGCTTCTTTACCTTGCCATTCATGGAATTCTTTTTGTCTGGTGTTCGTGGATATTGATGTTTAAAATACGCGACAAGAGTCTGCGGGGATTAGTAGCAGCCTGGGTGTGTATGAATGCCGGGTTCTTCATTGCCGCTTACGTAAGTGATGTCATGCAATACCCTAACCAACTCCCCATTTATATAGGATTTGCACTCTGTTTTGCAGCTCCGCATATAGAAAAAAGAATGGTACTAGAAAACAAGAAGTTATGAAAAAGAACCAACAGATATTAGTCTTAAATACTTTTGCTATCATCATGGTATGTATAGGACATTCTTTTACAGCCGTAGAGTCCTATTATGGTCATAAATGGATATATAGTTTTCACATCATGCCATTATTCATGTTCATATCAGGCTATTTATTAAATTATGCAACTATGCATAAACAGCAAGAAATATCAGATATAAGTTTATTGGGCAAACAAGGATACATAGTCAAAAGAGCGATCCGGCTCCTTGTTCCCTATTTCATTATTAGTTCCATTACTTATATCCCCAAAGTACTATTAAGTGCACACGCTCTACGCCCTATAGATTTCTCCATCCATTCATACATTCACATGCTATTGTATCCTATGGACAACGTTATCAAATTCTTCTGGTTTCTCCCTACTTTATTTATTGTTAGTATCATCACAATAATACTATACAAAGCAAACAAGAAACTAAAGTTTAAATATACCTTTTTAGTCTGCCTTCCTCTGCTCATTTTATTATACGAATTCAACCCTCTCAAACATATTGAATTTTTAAATCTAGGTGGAGTGGCTAGCTATTTGATATTTTTCATCACCGGATGTATATATGCCCAATATAATTCAATGATTAGCGACAAAGCAAAACTCGCAAATATATACACAGCAAGCGGACTTTTAATAATCTACTCTGCATTAATCTATTTCATAGTCTGGGATACACCATTCATAGGAATAGTATATGCTTTTATCGGAATAGCGTTCAGTTTCTCACTAAGTTCACTATACATAAAATACAATCTGAAGTTTCTTGACCATCTTTCCAACAGTTCATACGCTATTTACTTATTTTCATGGTATCCGTTAGTTATTATCCAATCATTTCTGATGAAAAAATATGCATTGGACTGGAAATTATGGGCTATTATCAGTACTGTTTTTCAAATATATATACCTTTCTATATATATAAAGGTATCATATACATAAAGAACAACAAACGTTATGGAAAAACAATAGCAACTTTATTAGGACAGTAAAAGATATGGAAAGCCCTACAATTTCATTCATCACCATTTGCTACAACGGTTTTAAAGACACCTGTAAGCTAATCGAGTCACTTCTGGACAAGATTCATTCCATAAGTTATGAAATCATAGTGGTAGACAATGCTTCACGCGAAAACGAAGCAGAGAAGATACGTGCGTTATACCCTACGGTAATCACCATTCGCAGCGATGTAAACAAAGGTTTTTCGGGCGGAAACAATATCGGACTCCGTGTAGCAAAAGGCAAATATTTTTTCTTGATAAACAATGACACCTATATTGAATCAGACAACATCACTTGCCTGATAGAGCGACTGGAAAGCCGTCCGGAAATCGGAGGCGTATCGCCGAAAATACGCTTTGCCTTTCCACCCCAAAACATACAATTCGCAGGATATACTCCGCTTAGCTCTATTACTCTTCGTAATGAAGGAATTGGATTCGGATGTCCGGACGACGGAAGATTCGACACCCCGCATACTACTCCCTATTTGCATGGAGCAGCTATGATGGTGAAGCGTGAAGTGATAGAGAAAGCCGGAATGATGCCGGAGATATTCTTTCTATATTATGAAGAGCTCGACTGGTGCACTCACATAACACGTGTCGGCTACGAGTTATGGTATGAACCCCGTTGCACGGTTTTTCACAAAGAAAGCCAGAGCACAGGGCAATTGAGTGCGCTCCGCACCTACTACCTGACACGCAACCGTTTGCTCTATGCATGGCGAAACCTTGACGGAAGCAGACGCTTTCTCTCTATAGCCTATCAAATGACTGTGGCAGCCGGAAAAAATGGAATAAGCTTTCTGTTAAAAGGTCATCCTGAACTTCTAACCGCCACACTGAAAGGCATATCAGCATTTATTCGTATTCCCCATAAAAAAGAACAAATATGACAACTATACTGTACATCGCAGAAATTATACTATACACAATATTGGCTATCAATATAGGTTATTTGCTTTTGTTTGCCTTGGCATCCAAATTCTACCGTCGTCGTAACTATCCCAATACTCCCAAACACAATAAATTCGCCGTACTATTCCCAGCTTATAAAGAAGATAAAGTCATTCTGCCGACTATCCAATCTTTTTTACAGCAAGATTATCCGGCAGAATTCTACGACATCATCGTGATTTCAGACCAGATGCAAGAAAGCACCAATGAAGCCTTACGCCAACTTCCGATCCGCCTGCTGACAGCCGACTATACTGACAGCTCCAAGGCAAAAGCCATGAATCTCGCCATGAAAGCTACAGCTGACACTCCTTATGACATGATCGTCATCATGGATGCCGACAACACAACAGACCCAGATTTTTTGTCTGAAATCAATCGTGCCTTTCAAGCAGGCGAAAAAGCTATTCAGGCACATCGCACCGCCAAAAATATGAATACAGATGTCGCCGTTCTTGATGCCGCCAGCGAAGAAATCAACAACTCAATATTTCGTAGCGGGCATATTGCTCTCGGATTTTCTTCCGCCCTTATTGGCTCCGGCATGGCATTGGAAGCACAGTGGTTCCGTCAGCATGTTCCCCAACTAGAGACAGCAGGAGAAGACAAAGAACTGGAATCGCTGCTACTTAAACAGCGCATCCATATCGAATATCTGGAACACGTCCACGTGAAAGATGAAAAAACGCAAAAGAAAGAAGTGATCAAAAACCAGCGCAAACGTTGGATCGCTGCCCAGTTCGATTCGTTGAGCCGGGCACTCCCCTCTTTTCCCGGAGAACTGCTTCGCGGTAATATCAACTACTGTGACAAGGTATTCCAATGGACACTCCTACCACGTATCGTACTGATTTTCTGCACATTTTTCTTCACAATCATATTCACAATTGTCCATCCGCACATGAGTATCAAATGGTGGATATTGTCCTTTTCCCTCTTTCTGGCATTATTTACGGCAATTCCAAAGCGTATGCTCAATAAGCGACTGCTACAAGGCATCCTTCAATTGCCCTCATTGCTGGCAGGCATTGTGAGTAATCTGTTTAAACTGAAAGGAGTCAACAAACAATTTATACATACCGAACATGACCATTAATGTATTGGAAGTAATCAGACAAGGCCAAGTGGGTGGCGGAGAATCTCATCTGCTCGACCTCATAGCAGGGTTTGACGAACGCGTCAATCCCATCGTACTAGCGTTCACAGGCGGACAAATGATTGACGAGCTCACCCGAAGAGGTGTCAGATGTTACGTCATTAACACTGCGCATCCTTTTGACATACGTATCACAAAACAAATCAAGAAGTTGATACTTGATGAAAACATACAACTCATTCACGCCCACGGAAGTCGTGCGGCCTCCAATGTAGCGTTCATTGCCCGGAAGCTACATATTCCGATGGTATACACCGTGCATGGATGGAGCTTTCATCAAGACCAGTCGTTTCTAATCAAAAGTCTCCGGGCATGGAGTGAGAAAATTATCTGTAAATTAAGCCGAAAAGTCATCTGTGTATCCGAAAGCAACTGGATTACCGGCCAAGAAACTTTCGGACTGAAGAATGCACTCGTGATAGAAAATGGTATCAACCTGAAACGATTCAATCCGGATGGAAACCGCAAAGACCTGCGTAAGGAATTCGGATTTACAGAAGATGATTTCGTGATAGGCTTCGTCAGCAGGATCACTCTCCAGAAAGCTCCGTTGGATTTCGTAAAAAGTATTGCTATCGCTCACCAGAAAGATGCCAGAATCAAAGCACTGCTGGTAGGAGAAGGCGATATGGAAGAAGAGACCAAGGAAGCAATCCGGCAAAACGGAATAGAAGAATACATCCGGACCTCACCATTTCGTAATGATGTGCCGGATGTATTGCACGCTATCAATGTTTTCTGTCTACCAAGTTTATGGGAAGGGCTTTCCATTGCGTTGCTCGAAGCGATGGCTATGAAAAAAGCATTGGTAGTGACCCCTACAGACGGTACCAGAGAAGTAATCACACATCAGGAAAGCGGATTGATTGCAGATTTCGGTCAACCGGAGGAGTTGGCGGAATGTTATTTGACATATCTCCATTATCCGGAATGGATAGAAAGTTATGGAAACGCAGCTATGGCTGTCATTCAGGAACGTTTCGACAGCCGACGCGTATCACAGCAAGTCACAGAAGTCTATTATGACATTCTTCAGTGATCAGTTCCATTCTTTTTTCACTTCGAAGCACGGACACGCTTTAATCCACTCTTCGGGTTCAATCTCTCCGTTTCCATTCAGATCGGGGCTCAAATCCCGATGTCCGCACACCCGGCAGCCGGGATAATCGCGTAAGAGCGTAAGAATCAGTACGTGCATTGAATGAACTTGCCATTCGGTACGGGTATCGGCGGGATGACCGTGGCAGTCAAGTCCGCCCTCATAACAAATGCCAATACTGTTCTGGTTGTGTCCTTTTGCGTGCGCACCGATTCGTTCAATCTCACGGGTGGTCTTTATATCTCCATTTTTACGGATATAAAAATGATACCCCGTCCCGTTGAAACCACGCCGACGGTGGCACACTTCCAAATCATCTTCCGTAAAATCCCTGTCCGCCCTTGTGGCGGAACAGTGGATCACAATCAAGTTGATGGTTCGCATAAATTCATCCCTCCGTTTCAGTGACCATCTGTACTCGTTGCACACATTCCTTGCTACTACACTGCAGAGCCGCAGCTTGCGTCAGCTGTCCTCTCAACGAGAAAATCTCCGCGTGCATCTCTTTCACTTTCGAACTAAGGTCGAAATAATCCTTCAACACTTTCTCCAACTGCTGCATCAGAAAAGTATACTGGTCTTTCACTAGTTCACTGAACTCTTTCACTTCTTGCGCCATCATCTGGCGCTTCTTGCGGCTACTGCCCAGGAAAGGCAGAATCGTCATGATGATTTCGATAATTTTATCTAACATTTTAATAGATTGAGATGATAAATTAATAAATTAAGAACAGAGTCAATCAAAGCGGTTTATGCTGCCGGATCCGGAGCTTCTCCTCCACCGCTACCACCACCGGGTTCTCCCCCATCGCCTTTACCATCATCATCGGAGCCGTCACCACCGTTTCCTCCGGCAACGGACTTCTTCTCCGTATACAATTCGAACATCATGTTATTATCCCCGCCACGAGTAGTTGCCGTGCTGTCATTGGCAAGACGCAATGAGTTGTCGACTTTGAAACGGAGATTGATGCGAGTGATATTTTTCACCGTACAATCCTTTTCCTGTTCCACACCCGGACAGGTCAGCGTGGTATAAAAAATACCCAGTCCATCCACTTTCACCTTATTCCCTGCCACAAGCACTTTTTTCATCGCACGGACAAAGGATTTCATCACATGCGACACGTCTTCCACCGAAAGCGACCCGATAGACTCGATTTCCTGTGCCAGTGAATCAATTGAATAGATTTTCGACTCCCCAGCCTTGGGCTTGAGAAGATACATCATCGGTGATTTATCATCACCGAGCCGTTTTCTGCGCTTATAGCGCACAACTGTAACTGTTGCCATATTTAAAAATTGTTTCTACGAAAAGAAGTACATTCTCCCTTTCTGTTGATGAAACAAAGATACGACAACACGTTGACGACTTGCCGGATTGCGCCGGACTACACCGGATTATGCCGGATTAAAACGGATTATACCGAATTATACCGGAATATGTGGAAATATGTAGGAATATGTAAGATCATTCCCTAGTTTTCAATGATCCATTCTCCAATAGTTCGCATACTACTGTCGAAATTAACTCCCACTTTGATAACTTTCCGATGATCTGCCTGATAAGGAATCGCATACTGCTTACTATTGATCTGTGCCAACGCTTCTTCAGGAGTACCGTCTACTTTGAATTCGAATACATAGATAGCCTCCTGCATCTTTATCACAACATCAGCCCTGCCAACAGCGCTCTTCACTTCTGCATCCACATATTGCCCCATCAACCGGAACAGGAGGTAGAAGATGGTCTGATAGTGTTTCTCCTCCTTATTATTCATATCATTGGGGATAGAGGCGAAAAATGATTTGATCCGCTCCATACATTGATCCAGATTGCCGACCCGTAAGTCTTTGATAAACGATACTACATAAAATGTATTCTCGCGAGCAGGCAAATGCACATAAGCCGGCATTAATGATTCGATAAAGCCTTTCCGAACTTCTTTGTTAGGATAAGCCAACGTATAGATCTGAAAATCCCGGTCATACTCTTTGATAGTGAGATAACCGCTTTGGTAAAGTACCGGAAGCGGGTCTGTAATGACATTGGTAGGTGCATCAAACTGCTCGGCAGTAGCCGAAACGCCATCCAGTTGACGAATATCGAAATTGCTTTGCTGCAAGATGTCTATCAGGAAAGTGGGAGTACCGGTAGAGAACCAGAAATTCTCATAACTTTTCTGCGCAAATGCATTAAACAAACTAAACGGATTGTACACATCCTCACATTTCTTACTGAAATGATACCCATCATACTGTTGTTTCAAATGTATACACGCTTCATCATACGTTTCACCGTTCGCTTCGGCCATCCTTCTTATATCTTCTTCCAACTGTGTACGCAATTCATTTTCCGTTATACCGCAAATGGCACTATAAGCATCTTGCATACTTATGTTCTGAAGATTGTTCAATTCACTAAAGATGCTCATCTGACTAAATTTACTGATACCGGTCAGAAAAAGAAAACGAAGATATTCTCCCTGCGCTTTCAACGGACTGAAAAAGTCGCGCATGATGCCACGTATTTCAGCTTGCAACTCCTCATTGTTGTTGCTATCCAACATAGGAGAATCATATTCGTCTACAAGTAACACAACCTGACGCCCGCTCTGCTCGTAAGCACGTTTGATAATACCTTTCAGACGGAGACTGAAAGTGTCTTCGCTCGTGTCACATCCGTAAATTCGTTCCCATTCCACCAAGCGATTGTTGATAGCGGAGCGCAGCATCCCCGCATTCATATACTTACTGATACTGAAATCAATATGCAACACGGGATAAACCGTCCAGTCTTTCTCCAACTGTTCCATCATCAGCCCCTTGAACAGGTCTTTTTTACCAGAGAAATAGGCTTCAAGAGTGGAAACTAACAGACTCTTTCCAAAGCGTCGGGGACGGCTAAGAAAATAAGTCGTATGTGTATTTACCAAACGATAAATCAACTCTGTCTTATCAATATACACACAATTATCATTGCGTAGTCTCTCGAAACTCTGTATCCCTATCGGATAACGCCTGAATATTCCTTCCATCCTTTTTCTATGCTTTTAACGTGAAACGTAAACAAAGATACGATAAATTTCAAGAATCGGTATTCTATTAGTATCAATTCTTTTATGAATACGCCCGAACATCCGCTCTCAAAATTTGCCTATTCCACTAAAAATGAGTAACTTTACTTCAAATATAACAATCTAAAGGCACAACTATAAATGAAAACAAAAAACAAGATTCTCCCCGAACAAGAAGAAGAAAAAACATTCCAATACCGCACCTATGGGAAAGGCGAGCTCGCCCTGTTGTACCTCCCCAATATCCTGCAACAAAGCGCAGTAGACCGATTCAACGAATGGATTGAAGCTGCACCCGGACTAAAAGAACGACTCCTGGCCACCGGCATGAATCCACGTAGCAGATACTACACTCCCGCACAAGTAAGACTCATCGTCGAAGTACTCCAAGAACCCTAATTGAAGTATTAAGTATTAGGTATCAAGTATGGTAAACGCATCGCAACAATGGATAACATCATAATACTTAATACTTGCTACTTAATACCTAATACTTTTAAACAGCTCTTTTTCAGGTAGCCAGCAGGAGTTGTCGAACATTGTATTTCGGACACGCTGGTCAGCGGAGAGAGAAGGGTCGTGAGATTCTTCACAAGGCAGGTATCGTCCGCTTACGGGATCGTAGACAAAGGATGCCATTCCACCGACACCAAGATGCTTGAATTTCACCTTGTCCACGTATACGCGTGTGACACCAACCTCCTTGTCACGTTCCACAATGATACCGTAATCCGCTTTGTTATAGAAATCGGCAGAGCCGTTGATGTCGTACATTTCCACACGAGGGGTAATGCCCGTGACAGGATTACGGTTCATTTTACGAGGATGGACTACAACCACGAGCAGACAATTATGTTGCACGGCAAATTCTGTAAATTTATTCAACAGGTTGGAAATATATTGCGTTTCCGTCTGTCCAGGTTGCGGGTTGTGGTCGAAACGGTTGAGCGGGTCGAAGACAATAATGCGGCAGCCGCGGCGGACAACGAGTTCATGAGCCTTGGCCAGTACACGATCCGGAGAAACATTACCTTTCAGAGAGATATGAGAGACGTTTTCAGTCAGAAAATCTTCCGAGTTCGCAAGGAGTCCCTCCGTCATGCCACAGCCGTTTTGAAAACGGTGTCCGGTGAGTTTCTCAATCAGTTTGCGGAGATGATAGACGATAGGAGTATTTTCCGGGCTAAAGAACCCGATTTTCCATTGATGCCGCAGGCAGAGACGCAACACCAATTCGTCCACCCACTCGGATTTTCCTGCACCGGGAACTCCGGTGACGTAGACACTTCGCCCACGTTCATACGTGCAGATCTTATCCATCTCCTCCCATCCCGTTTCCGCTCCGGGACCGAAGCCGTTGTCGAAAAGAGCCCGCAGATCGTCATGCAAGTCGGCAGCGGTGAAGATACCTTCGAGCGGAACTTCTGCTGCCTGTTCGATGGCGATACGGAGACTGGCGATACCATATTTGCAGAGATGCTCGTTGGCATCTTTACACTCTGGACCGTAAGTCACCACCCGGCAGCGTTCAGCTCCCAGCCGGTTGATGAGTTCATTGCGCAACCGGATTCCGGCAGAATCGGCATCAACGGCAATGATGATTTCTTCCAGATCCTCGAAGTGCGTCTCCATAAAACGGTCGATCCAGGAGAGGTTCGAATTGGCTCCGGCCGGCACGGAGATGGCGCTTTTGAATCCGGCGGCGATGGAAGAAGCAGCATCCAGTTCCCCCTCGTGGATGATGCAGGAGGTTTGCCCCAGGATGGAGTCGATGTTGTAGGGAATCAGTTCGGCACCCTGCACCATTTTGAAAAGTTTCGGGAGAGCGCGAAATTTGGTGTTTATCAGTTGTTCCCCTTCAAAATAGTTGAAGCAGATGCAACGTTCCTTTTTGCCGGATTGCGGCATAAATTCTTCCTGCTCGGTGATGCGTAGGGCGGCTATGACGGACTGCGGGATGCAACGCGTCTCCACCAGCCAACGCTCCGTGTCTTCGGAAAGTGTGGTTTTCGAGGCATCAAACACAGGACGCTGAAAATGCTGCGGAATGGCTGCCGCACGACGCTTGCGGGCTGCCACACGTTCGGCATTCTTGCGCTCTTCCACATCATCGGGAACATAAAAATCAGCGCCACAATGATAACAGTGACAGTGGCCCGTGTCGACGTTGACACGTAGCGAACGGTCGCGCTTATTCTTGCGGGTAGGAAGACATTTTTTACAAATCGTCTTGAGGACTCCACTCGATTTACCGTGGATGTCGACATCATAGTTGGCAAAATTTCTCATATTTTTTTCCTTTTTTCTAATAAAAAAATAGTTTAAAATAATCATTCACACACAGAGGACTTACCTGCCGGACGAGTGTCTGCCACCTGCCGGACGAACTTCCGTTACCTACCAGACGAACATCGGCAACCTGCCGGACGAAGCCAGTCATCTGCCGGATTAATGCGCCCATCTTTTCTTCACATCATCCCACACAGCTGATGCATCGGGACGTGGCGGCGCATCAACCGGAATAAGATGTCCCAGATACGTTCGCCGCCCGTCGACGACGCTTTCAAAGCGGTTTACATCCTTGTCGACCGTATTCTCAAGCTCTTTCAGCAAGGTTTCCCTCAACGTGCGACAAGTAACGGAACCGGCCGCGATATAATTTGAAAAATACCGTTTCACGTCCTCCGGGAAAAGCAGTCCCGCTCCTTTGTCATAAAGGCGGATATGTTTTTTGAAGATTTCCAAAATAAGTTTTTGATGGTCTACAAAAAGCTTTCCCAAACCGGAATGTTGCCCGGCCAATTCCATATATGACTGGAAAGTAGAAAGTTGGTCCACCAACTTTTCCCAAGGCAACACGGGTTGTAACGGACCATGATTGCCTTCATCCGCCAAACGGCTCACAAGAGACGGTGTTTCTATATTACTCCTATTATTGTTTACAACAGAAACACTTCCTTTACTCTCCTCCTCTTTACTTTCCTCTTCTCTCCTCTTCTGGTTTTCAGTGGGTTTTCTCCCTTTACTGACGGGCGTTTCAGCACTTTTTGCCACCTTTTTCGGACGCCCTCCTTTTTTACCGTTTTCGATGTCCATTTTCCGCTTCTCTTCCAAGCTTTTCATCACCCTATCCAAGTAGGAAGAACGAAACATCTGTCGTTCCTCATCCAGTTCGAAGAGATCGAATTCGCGAAGTACCCGCTCCACCGCAACTTCATCCACATCATACCGCCGGGCCATGGCCTTCAGTAAAACCGGTTTGCACGACGCCTCATAAGTATCTTTAGTGCGCAGATGCAACAGCAACATCACGTAAATTCCGAGTGCTTCCGCGGCATTCATTTCCGTCATCATACAGGCAATATTGTCGTCATTCAACAAATTTACCTCCAAATTGAAATACTGATCTTTCTTCATTTTCATTTATCATTTATTATTCCACATTTAATACTTCCGGGGCGCAAAGGTGCAAAATGTATTTTATTCCAGCTATCGCAAAAATGAGAGGGGGATTATATATTTTTTATCCGACCTTTGCCAAAAATTATTAATAATCCCAAACAATATGGACACAAAACGCAACCAAACGTTGGAAGAAATAGAAGAAAATAAAATAGTGAACGAGCATTACCAGAACAGAGTAATGCTGATAAAAGAGCTCCTGAAAACGTCACAGCTAGCCACAGTAGAGCTCTGCGTGCATATCAACATCAGTGAAGCCTCCTACTACCGTTACATAAATTTCACCAGCTATATGAAAGCAGCCATTTTCATACATGCTTGTCTCTTCCTCAAGCAATATATTGAAAGTCACCACATTCCTTATACCCAAGAAGAAAAACGGCTTATAAAAACATTAGACCTGTTTCAGATTTCCTCAAATAGCAACTTAAACTGCAATTAAAACACAGAAAAGAAGAAACTTATCATAAGTTTTATTACATTTGCAATGTAATAAAAGTCTTTAAAACCTAAAAAATGAATGATAGCGAAACAGACAGCCAATCAATAAAAGCACTGATCGTTTTCAGAGAAAACGGAGAAACCGACAATCTATTTGTTCCTATCTTATGCGATGCTATCAGAATGGCTGGAATTGATGTGAGATGCTCCCAAAAAGAATTCTGGGAATCGGACACCACTTATGACATCATCCATTTCCAATGGCCGGAGGAGGTAGTGGGCTGGATATGCGAAGACCACGACGTCATCCGCCGCCTGAAAGAACGCATCGCTTTCTTCCGCTCACGGGGAGCCCATTTCGTATACACACGACATAATATCCGCCCCCACTACGCCAATGAAGTCATCAGCCGAGCCTACGACATCATCGAGTCGGAAAGCGATATCGTGGTACACATGGGACATTACAGCCTGACGGAATTCATTGAAAAACATCCCGGCAGCCGGAATGTTGTCATCCCGCACCACATCTACCAATACACCTACAAAGAAGATATCAGCATAGAGCGCGCACGTCAATATCTGAACCTGCCACAAGAAGCATTCATCGTCACCGCCTTCGGAAAATTCCGCAACCGCGAAGAAATCCGCATGGTAGCCAGTGCTTTCTGCAAATGGAATGAAAAGAACAAGCTACTGTTGGCTCCCCGCCTCTACCCCTTCTCCAGACGCAACGAATACGGATGGAATCTTTTCAAGCGCTGGGCTTCGCGCTTGGGTTACTATCTCGCCATGCCATTGCTCAACCGCCTTCTGAAGTTTCATGCCGGAGCCAATGACGAATTGATAGACAACTGCGACCTGCCCTATTACATCGCTGCTTCAGACGTAATATTCATACAAAGGAAAGATATTCTGAACTCCGGAAATGTCCCCCTAGGTTTCCTCTTCCACAAAGTAGTAGTAGGCCCGACAACAGGAAACATCGGAGAAATACTATCCGCAACCGGAAATCCGACGTTCCATCCGGACGACAGATCCGACATTCTGGAGGCACTTGAAAGAGCACGTCAACTGTCCGCATGGGGACAAGGAGAAAAAAACTATGCATACGCATTGGAAAATATGAACATCCGGAAAATAGGAAAGGAATATGCACAAACCTATAAAGATGTAATCAATGGCTAACAACATCAAACGTCAACTATTTTCGGGCGTATTCTACACGGCACTAGCCAAATACAGCGGCATCATCATCTCCCTCGTAGTAGCCGGAATATTGGCACGCCTGCTTTCCCCGGACGACTTCGGAATCGTAGCTATCGCCACCGTAATCATCGCATTTTTCAACCTGTTCACCGATATGGGAATCTCCCCGGCCATCATACAGCACAAAGCGCTGACAAAAGAAGAACTGTCGGATATTTTTTCATTCACCGTATGGACAGGAATTGCTATCAGCCTGCTTTTCTTCGCCGCCTCATGGCTGATTGCCGACTACTACGACAGCCAGATCTTGCGCATCCTGTGCCAACTTCTGTCCGTCAACCTCTTCTTTGCCTCCGCCACCATCGTGCCCGGAGCCATGTTCTATCGCAACAAAGAATTCAAATACATCGCTGTCCGCAGTTTCACTATCCAGATAGCCGGAGGTGCGGGAGCGGTTACGGCAGCCCTCTGCGGAGCAGGACTCTACGCACTGATTATCACCCCGATCATCTCCAGCATACTGATATTTGTCATTTCCTACCAGCGCTATCCGCAACGATTGCGCTTCACATGGGGATTGACAGCACTCCGCAAGATCTTTTCATATTCGGCCTATCAATTCCTGTTCAACGTCATCAACTATTTCAGTCGTAATCTGGACAAACTGCTGATAGGAAAACACATGAGCATGTCCGACTTGGGATATTATGAAAAATCTTACCGGCTCATGATGCTTCCCTTGCAAAACATCACACAAGTCATCACTCCGGTGATGCACCCCATCTTCAGCGATTTCCAAGATGACAAAGCAAAACTGGCGTCCTCCTATGAACGCATTGTCCGCATACTCTCTTTCATAGGGTTACCCATGAGCGTATTGCTTTTCTTTACAGCACAAGAAGTGACACTGATTATATTCGGCAACCAATGGCTGCCCTCCGTACCCGTATTCCGCATACTCTCCCTCTCGGTAGGCGTGCAAATTATACTCTCCTCTTCCGGCTCCATTTTTCAGGCTGCCGGAGACACCCGGAGCCTGTTCATCTGCGGCGTATTCTCATCCACCCTCAACGTGGCGGGAATGCTGATTGGTATCTTCTATTTCGGCACGCTCACCGCAGTGGCAACCTGTATCGTATTGACATTTACCGTCAACTTCGTGCAATGCTACTGGCAGATGTATCACGTAACGTTCCGGAGAAAGGTATGGACGTTCGTCCGTCAACTCCTTTCCCCGCTGGCAGTCAGCGGGTTAATGACAGCGTGCCTCCTGCCTGTGCAGTATACAACGGAAGGAATGAACATTTTCGTGACAATTATTACCAAAAGTATCATTAGTTTTATTATCTTTGGAGGATATATACAGGCTACACATGAATATGACATCATAGGAAAAGTGAAAAAAATAGCTGGCAAGTATATAAAAAAACAAAATAAGCAATTATAGATTTGAGACAACAACAAAGAATGAAAGCCTTATTTCTTATGTTCCACGGCTTTGATAAAGCGAATGGAATAAGTAAAAAAATACATTATCAGGTAAAAGCCCTCAAAGAGTGCGGATTGGACGTGCGTACCTGTTACTATCAAACCACTCCCAACGGTGAGCGCCGATGGATAATAGACGACGAAGTCATTGCCGATTTCGGAACCGGATTCACTGCAAAGATATGGAAACGTGTCTACTACTCCCCCATCACTGAATATGTACGCCGCGAGAAAATAGAATTTATATATATGCGTTCCTTTCACAACGCAAGCCCGTTCACCCTGCAACTAGTCAGAAAATTGAAACGGATGGGAGCGAAAGTGGTAATGGAAATACCTACCTATCCTTACGATCAGGAATATGTGGCATGGTCGATGAAATTCAATCTCGCCATCGACCGCTGTTTCCGCCACCGGCTAGCCAAAGAGCTGGACGGTATCGTCACCTTCTCCAACGCCGAACATATTTTTGGAGGAAAAACGATACGGATCTCCAACGGAATAGACTTCGAAGCAATCCCTATCAAACGAACGATGAACGACACCTCACGCGAACTTCATCTGATTGGAGTGGCCGAAGTGCACTACTGGCACGGATTCGACCGGTTGATACACGGACTAGCCGAATACTACCGTACAAATCCGGAATACAAAGTTTATTTCCACATCGTAGGTCCCCTGTCCGGCATACGCGAACAGGAAGAAATACTGCCTGCCATCCGCGACAACCATCTGGAACCGTACGTCATCCTGCACGGCCCCCTACACAGTGACAAACTGGACGAACAATTTGAAAAAGCAGATTTTGCCATAGGCAGCCTGGGACGTCACCGGAGCGGAATCACCTACATCAAAACACTAAAAAACCGTGAATATGCCGCACGAGGGCTTTCGTTCACCTACTCGGAAACGGACGAAGATTTCGACCGGATGCCTTATGTATGGAAAGTGCCACCGGATGAATCGCCCATCGACATTTGCGGACTGATAAACTTCCAACGCTCTCAACAAATGTCTCCACCGGAGATACGCGAAACGGTCAGAGCACTGTCATGGACAGCACAAATGAGAAAAGTCATTCATGAAACCGAAATCTGATTTCACATAGATATATCTGAAAAAACAAACAATATCTGATGGATAAAAAGATAAAAATAGCCTACTGTATCCCCTCTCTCTATTACCCCAGCGGTATGGAGCGGGTTCTCACACTAAAGGCGAACTATTTTACGGAGCACTTCGGCTACGAGATACATATCATCCTTACCGACGGAAAAGACAAGGAGCCATATTATAAACTGCACCCATCAATCACCATACACCAACTCGACATCAACTACGACGCATTATACGGACGCCCGTTATTCGCACGGATTCTTGAATACAGCACCAAGCAACGGCTATTCAAGAAAAGGCTGAACGAATGTCTATGTAAAATCCGTCCGGACATCACAATCTCCCTTCTCCGCCGCGACATCAACTTCATCAACCAAATGAAAGACGGCAGTGTCAAGTTGGGAGAGATACATTTTAACAAATCCAACTATCGGGATTTCAACAACAACCGTCTACCGGGATTCCTCAAAAAATTAGGTAAGAAATACTGGCGGCACCAACTCATCCGCCAATTGAAACAACTGCGGAATTTCATTGTGCTTAGCCACGAAGATGCCGCTGAATGGACGGAACTCGATAATGTAAAAGTAATCTATAATCCGCTTCCTTTCTTCCCCGAACGTCAGTCCGACGGATTACGGAAACAAGTAATCGCAGTAGGCAGATATGTGCCGCAGAAAGGATTTGACCGACTTATCCCCGCATGGAGCATCGTCAGCAAGAAACATCCGGACTGGGTATTACGAATCTACGGCGATGGCATGAGAGAGCAACTCCAGCGGCAGATTGACGAACTCGGAATCACCTCCAACTGTATCCTGGAACATAACGTGCAGAATATTGTTGAGAAATATTGTGAAAGTTCCATCTTTGTTCTGTCCTCACGTTTCGAAGGATTCGGCATGGTGATCATCGAAGCAATGGCGTGTGGAGTACCACCCGTATCGTTCACGTGTCCCTGCGGCCCGAAAGACATCATCACCGATGGCAAAGACGGTCTGCTTGTGGAAAATGGAGATATAGAAGGACTGGCAGACAAAATCTGCTACCTGATAGAACATGAAGACGTCCGCCGGAAGATGGGAATACAAGCCCGCACCGACGTAGAGCGTTTTAAAATTGAACATATTGCCCGAGAATGGAAAAAATTATTTGAAACAAATTTAAGTATTAAGTATTAAGTATCAAGTATTAAGCGTGGCTGCTAGTACATTTATCCCACATGGCTAATACTTGATACTTAATACTTAATTTAATCCTTTATAAAGATGATTTGGTATAGTAAGTATTTACAAGTTTATGAAAAACCGTTTGCAGAAGCACCCGCATCTGCCATTGAAGAAGTGCGGCAGAATATTGCAAAGCTGCAAAGTGATGAACCGCTTGTCACCGTTTCAATTATCGGCTACAACGAAGAGAAACATCTGCTTGCCTGCCTGTGGTCTTTGAGCGAGATGGAATGCAAATATCCTGTAGAAATTATCGGGGTAGACAACGAATCGAAAGACAGCACGGCGGAGATATTCCGGCAATGCGGTGTACCTTATTATACAGAAACCCAACATAGTTGCGGATTCGCCCGCCTTTGCGGACTGAACCATGCCCGAGGTAAATATCATATCAATATTGACTCCGACACTATGTACCCTCCGAAATACGTAGAAATGATGGTAAACACCCTCGAACGCCCGGGCATTGTGGCCGTCTGCTCTTTATGGAGCTACATTCCGGATGAGAAACACTCGCGATGGGGACTGAAAATCTACGAAGCTGCCCGCGATTTGCACTTGTGGATGCAATCATTCAAACGTCCCGAACTTAGTGTGCGTGGATTGGTTCTTGCCTATCGCACAGAGTATGCACGGAAAACCGGCATACGCACCGATATCATCCGAGGTGAAGACGGTTATCTTGCTCTGCAACTCAAGCAATTCGGCAAAATAGCCTTTATCCGCAACCGCAAAGCACGCGCCGTAACAGGATATGGAACGGTGGGAGCTGACGGAAGCCTGTTCAACAGCTTTAAAGTGCGCGTTGCCAAAGGTCTGAAAGGACTGGGGGGAATATTTACTAAAAAGAAAGAATATAAAGACGAAGACAGCAATCTGATAAAGAACAAATAAACAAGTATGGGAAAACGAATAGAATATATTGACTTCATCAAAGGTATCTGCATTTTTATTGTAGTCTGGGGACATTCTATCCAAAATATGGGAGACGGCAACGACTTCTGGACCAATCCGGTACATGAATTTATCTGTTCTTTCCACATGCCCATATTCATGTTGGTCAGCGGTTTCTTTTTCAGTAAATCCATCGGAAAGCCACTCATACCGAATGTAACCCGAAGATTCAAACAGTTAATAATTCCTTGTTTCGGCTGGTCATTAGTGTTGGTCGCAATCAACATCGGATATATGCTCTATGAAGGAATGATCCCGTCTCCAACCGGAACGTTGAAATCTCTTTTTATAGAGACATTCACCCGTTTCTGGTTCTTACGCTCCGTTTTCATCTGTTTCACACTTGCCATCGTCAGCATGAAAATATTCAAAAAAGATACAGCCGCTTTCGTCATCTCGCTTCTGTGTTTCCTCGCATTGCCGGACAACGGACGTCTGCACCTCGACAAGTTTATGTATCCATTCTTTTGGATGGGGTATTTTATGCACAAATATATCGATGTAATCATGAAACACCGGGGAAAACTACTGGTCGCTTCACTCCTCGTTTTCGCTGTACTCCTCCCTTTCTATCAGAAAGAAGATTATATCTACATCACCGGAATGAGTATGTACGATTATCTGGGAGGAAAGTTCGTTTGTTATCCGCCATGGGAAAAATTGCCGATCATCTGTTATCGCTATTTGATCGGTTTCGCAGGAAGCCTGTTTATCTTCTTGCTACTGCAACGTATCTATCGTCCGCATTTCCGTGCAATCGAAAAAGTGGGCACATATACACTTGGCATCTATACCATACATATCTTGATTGAAGGCAACGTATTGAGTCGGTTCAACCTGTTGGACACCGGGTTCTTCATGTTCAACTTTATTATAACGCCAGCTATCTCCATTCTATTGATTCTTCTCTGCGTGGGAATAATCAGACTGTTGGAAATGACACGCTTCAGCAGCTTATTGTTTTTAGGAAAAACAAAAACAGTCATCATGCTATTAGCAATCTGCCTTATTAACGTATCCTGTATCAAAAAAATCAATTTATATCAAGGAGACAAAGACGATGAAAAAGAAGATAATTCAGGAAACAACAATTCTCCCCAAAGGAAAGACATCATCGTAGACACAGACTTCTTCTACCCTTTCGGGGATGAAAGCCAAAACTATACTGCGGAAATTACAATCAACACCCGCAACACTTTGCCCGAAGAAAATACCATAAAAACGGTTATTCCCGCACTAAAATACAATAAGTCGTGGCTCCTAATGCTTACCCAAGACGACTGCAAACAAGCCGCCTTCTCATGGACGTGGGCTGCCATCAATGGCAAACCTTTGACTAGCGGTTATTATTATCAACTCGGCCACCTGCAATATGATGACCTTCCACCCGATATTTATTATCTTGGTGAAACATTGGGAAGTACGGACGGAGCCGGAAACGAAGTCAGGTTCTCATTTACCACCACCCTCTCACCGGAATGGGAATGGATGGACGCCAAAACACAAATCTACAAAGGACAGACGCAAGAATATTATCGCTTCTTCATGAAATCAGGGCTGACATGGGGAGATGTCAAAGAGATGCTGAACTATGGAACAGGCATCTCCATACATGATGTGAATATAGATAATGAAGAAATCACTGTCGATAACCTACTTAAACATTACGACATTGCCTTGAATATCATCAAAGAGAAATTGTCTGGCAGAGGATGTAAAATGCTGGCTAAACCAAGCGGAATTGCTGAATATATCACCGCTGGACAAGTCCATTCTTCTATACAGACCATGACTTCCAACGACGGTGAAACACTATGTCCGGCAAAAACGGAAAACGATTTAAAAAAGGTGGTACTAAACAGAGGGTTCTATTCCATTGAGGATCTGAAAAAAGAAATCGACAAACAGCTACAATTATCACCGGAAGAACGAATGGCTATCAATGTCGGTGTTCATGGCACAGATGCTTCTTGGGCGGATCTGTTGCTCTGGATTAACAATAACTATGGAAAAAAGGGAGCGGACAACGTGTGGATACCCAACCAGGAAGAATATTATGAATACAATTTCTATCGTACACACGGCACAGCAGCAGTGACAAAGATAGATGAACATAAACTGAAACTGACCGTTCATCTGCCCAGTGAGGAAGACTTTTATTATCCTTCTCTCACAGTCAACCTATCTGGTATAAAGAAAGAAGATATTACCTCCCTTGAGGCCGGAAGCAGTGTTACAGGACTGTCTTATAGTAACTATGAAAATGGGATTATGCTCAATATCGATTGCAGGAAGTATCTGACAGAACATGCCGAAAACTTCGTGAAACGGTATGAAGCAAATACAGCAGATGCTTCTGTTAAAGCGGATGCCCTCTATTTTGTAAATATGCTAAAAGACTCGGATAAAAAGGAGGAATTAAAAAAGCGAATCAAGTGAACGGTTTATAAAAATCAGACACAGAAAAAGTAATAAATATATATTAACCATGAACGAAACCATTACCCTCTGCCTTGAAATTATTTTCTGGCTTGCCCTATTCATTGTGTTCTACACCTATCTGGGCTACGGAATTGTGCTTTACGTTCTCGTCAAGTTGAAAGAACTTTTCGTGAAACCTGTGAAGCGTTCGTTGCCGGCATCGGACGCTGGTTTGCCGGAAGTGACTCTCTTCATTACAGCATTCAACGAAGAAGATGTTGTAGACGAAAAGATGGAGAACAGTCTTGAACTGGACTACCCTGCGGACAAACTGCATATCGTATGGGTGACAGACGGAAGCGACGACAGTACAAACGAACGACTGCAAACCCGTTGGCAGGGAAAAGCGACCGTACACTTCCAACCCCTACGACAGGGTAAGACAGCCGCAATGACACGTGGAATGACGCTGGTGGACACTCCGCTCGTCGTCTTTACGGATGCCAACACCATGGTAAACCGGGAGGCAATACGGGAAATCGTACTTGCTTTCCAAGACCCGAAAGTGGGCTGCGTGGCCGGCGAAAAACGGATCGCCGTACAGACCAAAGACGGAGCCGCTGCCGGTGGGGAAGGTATTTACTGGAAATACGAATCAACACTGAAAGCACTTGACGCCCGCCTCTACTCTGCTGTAGGAGCAGCAGGCGAACTATTTGCCGTGCGTCGTGAACTATTCGAAGCAATGGAACCGGATACGTTGCTCGATGATTTTATTCTTTCGCTCCGGATCACCATGAAAGGTTATACCATTGCTTATTGCACCAATGCTTACGCCATCGAAAGCGGTTCGGCAGATATGCGCGAAGAAGAAAAGCGGAAAGTGCGCATCGCTGCCGGAGGATTGCAGTCCATCTGGCGACTTCGTCCGTTACTGAATCCTTTCCGCTACGGGATACTTAGCTTTCAATATACATCTCACCGGGTATTGCGATGGTCTATTACTCCGTTCCTGTTGTTTGCTCTCTTCCCGCTGAATATTGCAATTCTGCTGTTGGGCGGTTCCGCGATATTCTACGGAGTGCTGCTTGCCATGCAGGTTCTTTTTTACGGATTGGGATATTGGGGATATTATCTATCCACCAAACAGATAAAAAACAAGTTGCTTTTTATCCCCTACTATTTCTTATTTATGAATGTCAATGTGCTGAAAGGCATCCGTTATCTGAAAAAGAAAAAAGGAAGCGGAGCCTGGGAAAAGGCGAAACGCGCTGAAAAGTAAAACAAATGCTATTATCTTTTGTTATCCTTACTATAAGACATTAGTCTCTATCATCTAATAAAAAACAGACATGAACAGAATATTACATGATGCGAATAACGCACAAAGAATATTGAAACTGACGGCAGATACAATGCTATTGGTTGACAGGCACGGAGTCTGCGTAGACATTGAGCCTCATTGTGATCTATGGTTTCTGCAAGAGGATATACTTTTAGGAAAAAATATATTTGAGCTTTTACCAGAATATACGAGAGAGAGGGTGATGCCCATCTTCCAGATTGTACTCGAAGAACAAAGAAGCATCAGCAAGAACTTCAAGTTGGTGCTGAAAGGCGAAACTTTTTACTTCAAATGCCTCATGTTCCCTTATGACGGTATGGTGCTTTGCCAATATCGCGACATCACGCAAAGAAGCAACGTAAAAAGACAGTTGGAACAGGCAAATCTCACCCTGCGGGCTATCCAAAAGGTAGCCCAGATAGGACAATGGACGTACAATACGAAACAGAATATTTTTCATTATCTTGGATATACCGGTGTTTTGTGCGAGGAAAATGTGCAAAACCTTGCCATTGAGAAATATGTGGAACTGATTGTAGAAGAAGACCGTCAGAGTTTTATGGAATGGTGTCGGGTGAACGAAAAAGAACTCAACATGGAAAGCATCAGCTACCGTGTCCGCCTGAACGGAGAAATCTTCTATATGCGTATCCAGACTTATCTGCGTGAACAACGCTCCGACGGTAGTTTCAATATCGAAGGCTATATCCAGAACATCACGGACATACAGCATCGTAGAAATGACATCAATACACTGACTCATGCCATCAACAACGCCAAAGAAAGTATCTTTGCCGCCAAGCCCGATGGCACGATTATCTTTGCCAACCGTCGTTTCCTGTACAATCATGGTATTTCAGAAAACGAAGACATCAGTCAATTAAAGATTTACAATGTCGCCGCAGATATGCCTACACAAGAGGCTTGGAACGAACGTTGCAAAGATGTCATACACGGTGGCAGCAGTAACTTTGTGGCCCATCACCCATCTAAAATCAATAAAGGAATATTGGCTTATGAAGGTACGATGTACAACGTGACCAATGATTCCGGAGAAGAAAGTTACTGGTCGTTCGCCCATGATATTTCCGAGAGGATTCGGTACGAAGCCCAAATCAAACGGCTCAACCAAATCATGGATACAACCATCAACAATCTCCCTGCCGGGATTGTAGTAAAGGAAATCAACAACGACTTCCGATACATTTACCGGAATCGGGAGGCCTACAACCGCGATCTTTATAAGAACGACCCTGTCGGCAAGAATGACTTCGATTTCTACCCGCCTATCGTAGCCGAAAAGAAGAGACAAGAAGATATCCAGGTGGCTACCACCGGAAAAGGTCTGCACTGGACTGCTGAAGGAAAGGACAGAAACGGAAACATGATTATCCTCGACAAACGGAAAATCCGAGTGGACGGTGACGAATTATCTTCGCCTATCATCGTCAGCATCGAATGGGACATCACGGAACTGGAAATAATAAAACGGGAACTTCAATCGTCGAAAGAGAAAGCGGAAATGTCTGATAGCCTGAAGTCGGCCTTCCTCGCCAATATGAGTCATGAAATACGTACGCCGCTGAATGCTATCGTAGGTTTCTCGCATCTCATTGCCGAAAGCGACGATGCGGAAGAACGGAAGACGTATTATAACATCGTAAACGCGAACAACGAACGTCTCCTGCAACTTATTAACGAGATTCTCGACCTCTCGAAGATTGAATCGGGAACCATCGAGTTTTCCTTCGGACCGGCTAGTCTCCATAATCTCTGCCGGGAAGTGCACGATGCTCATATATTCCGTACTCCGCAGGGAGTAAGCCTTGTCTATGAATCCTCGGACGAAAGTCTGATGATTGAAACGGACAAGAATCGAGTATTCCAGGTGATTTCAAATCTGATTGGAAATGCTGTCAAGTTTACGAAGGAAGGAAGTATCAGTTATGGTTACAAACTGGTGGACAATCAGATTGTATTCCACGTAACGGATACCGGAACAGGAATTGAACCGGAGAAAGTGGGGCGTGTGTTCGAGCGTTTTGCAAAGCTGAACAATCATGCGCAGGGCACAGGATTGGGGTTATCTATCTGTAAGTCTATTGTTGAACGGCTCGGTGGAAAGATTTCCGTCAACTCCGAATTTGGCAAGGGGACGACGTTTACATTTACTTTACCATACACGATTGCAAATCCTGCAAATGTGGATTCTTCAAAGAAAGAGAATGGTGAAGGGAACATTGCTGGAATAGCATCTGCCGGAAAAACTGCTGATTCGAATGTTGACAGTTCTGTAAATACACGGCATGCCTGTATTTTGGTTGCCGAAGATACGGACAGTAACTTCGACTTATTGGAGGCTATTCTAGGTAAAGACCATCAGCTTATACGTGCGCATGACGGAATGGAAGCTGTCACGATGTTCGATGAAGTGAAACCGGATCTTATCTTGATGGATATCAAGATGCCGAATCTGGACGGACTGGAAGCTACAAAAATCATCCGTGAGCTGTCTGCCACTGTCCCTATTATTGCTCAAAGTGCCTTTGCATACGAACAGGACCGAAAAGCAGCTGAAGAAGCGGGGTGCAATGATTTTATAGCTAAACCAATAGCGGATGATAAGTTGAAAGCAATGATTCATAAATGGTTGCTTCCTTCGTAGAGAGCTTAATCCCTCATGATACAACCAGCAAATAATTTAGATTAAATGAAAGCCTTTTACAGACTGTTTTATTACATATCCATCGTGCTGACCAGTATTTTGGCAGGAGTTACCATTGCGGGTGCTTTCGTAGGCAATGCCGCACCGGATAGTTTCAAATTTATGCCTTTCATCGGTTTGATACTGCCGATACTTTTATTGGCTAATCTTGCTTCTGCTATCTACTGGACGATTCGTTGGCGGTGCTGGGTTTTCATCCCTCTGATTGCTATATTCAGCAATTGGGGGTATATAAGCTGTGTATTACAATCGCCTTTTTTCAGTCCGGCTTCGTCACCGATGGTTAAAATGAATGTATATACTCCGGGAGTGTTGACGGTTGCTACTTACAACGTCGATGCCTTTAACCACGAGCATACCGGCTACTCATGCAAGGAGATTGCTTCTTACATGAGAAATCTGCAAGCAGATATTCTCTGTTTTCAAGAATTTGGCATTAACGATGAGTTTGGCATCGATAGTATATACGCAGCTCTTTCTAATTGGCCGTATCATTATATTCCTTCTTCGCCCGAAGGAAAGAATCTGTTGCAACTGGCTGTTTTCAGCCGTTATCCTATCAAGGAGGAGCATCTTATCATCTATCCTGATTCGAAAAATTGCAGTCTTGCATGTGATATTGAAATCAATGGTCGCACCATCCGCCTGTTCAACAATCATCTCCAAACAACGGAAGTAAGCCAGAACAAGCGCAAACTGGAAAAGGGACTTCGTACGGATGATTCCCAAAGAGTGGAACATGCTGCCCTGGGACTTATCGACGGCTTACATGAGAATTTCCGGAAACGGGCCGTACAAGCTGATCTTCTCAAGCAACTGATAGCCGCCTCCCCCTATCCTACTCTAGTCTGCGGTGACTTTAACTCTCTGCCGTCTTCGTATGTTTATCATACTATAAAAGGTGATAAGTTGCAGGATGGTTTTCAGAGGAGCGGGCATGGGTATATGTATACTTTCAAGTACTTCAAGCATCTGTTGAGAATCGACTATATTCTCCATTCACCGGAACTGAATAGCACGGATTACTTCTCGCCGGATCTTAATTATAGCGATCATAATCCGGTGGTGATGAGGATGAAATAAAAAAGATGCTCCGTTTATTGAACGAAGCATCTTTTTATATAAATATTCTAGAATGTAAACTTAACGCCTAACTGCATCTGCCATGCACTACCTGTAGAAGCAGTATAATCCCATTTAGAATTTTTCTGGAACACCTCGCGAGAAGATGCATTCATCTGATAAGTAAGAGGTTCTCCTACCTTACTTGCTGTTTTTAACAACCTTACATTATCATAACTCTGCAAACCGCAAGAGCGATAAGCCCCCCACTTCGAATTTAATAAGTTACCAATATTCAACATATCAAGACTTACTTGAATACCGTACTTACGGCTACCAATCTTAGCATAAAAATCCTGTGCTATCTTCATGTCAAAACGGTGAATCCACGGTTCTAAAGAAGAAGCACGTTCTACATACTGCCCCTTGTGATCATTCAAATAAGAGTCATTATTTACATAGTTCCAAAAATCTTCTTGTTGGTCTACCGCCGAATAAGTCACATTATTTTGTTTATCTTTAATATCCACAAATGTCATTTCTTCTTTAGAAGCAGGCACATACATCAAATCGGAATAGTTTCCGTCACCGTTCATATCATTAGAATAGGTATAAGAAAAACGTCCTTGTTGGTAACCTGTATAGAACAAAGAAACAGTCGTTTTCATATTCGCATAAGCAACTTCATAAGAAGCATTAGCTATCAAACGATGCGGGGTAGAAAATAAAGAATAAGAGACACCCGGATCATTCAATGAATTAACTGCAACATTATTCTGCCATACTGAAGCCGCCGATGAACCTGGATTTGCCGTCATATCTTTAGCCATTGTATAAGTGTACCCAAATGAACCTGTAAAGCCAAAATCAAATTTCTTCGTTAATACTGCATTAAAAGAATATTGATAACCTTTTTCATCCCCATTAGTCAACTGTATAACGGTTTTCGTCTTAGGATTGTCATAGTAATTATTCTTAGTCCAATATACACGTCCCGGTTGTTCATTATAGGTTCCAGAAGGGGCCTTTTCGTTCATATTCTTCTGAACAACATTATATATATCACGTGTATACATAGCACCAACAGAAAGCATAAATCCATAAGGTAACTGAAACTCTGCATTTACATTACTACGCCAAACTTGAGGCATTTTAAAATTCGGATCCACATAAGCTATAGCACCGGGGACCTCATTTCCCGGAGTTGATGGAAACATATCCGGATTTTGGGTAAGAGTTTCTTTATAATTTGGATTAAAAGCAAAGTTTGCCGGTAATTCCGAAGTCTCAAATTCGACCATATTTTGCATCTGACCTGCATTTGTCGGTTGGTTAGTGAACCATACAAATGGTAATAACCCTGTAAACAAGCCTGTACCTCCAGTCAAAACAATAGAACGGTCACCTTTTATATCCCAATTAAATCCTAAACGAGGAGATATTAACAATTTACTTTTCGGCCATTCGGATACGTCAACATTCGTTCCATTAAATGACTGTTCTTTGATAGCCGCATTCCCTAACAAATCATCAAAATATAACGGTAAATCAAAGCGTAATCCATATGTCAATTTTAAATTAGGTGTAATAGAATATTCATCTTGTGCATAAGCTCCCAACATACCAAATGTCAGTTCAGCTCCCGGAGCGTCTTTTCCATTATATCCATAAGTAATGCCATACAGCATCGGTTTTTCTCCCGTCATAAAATCGTCCATTGAAGCATAACGATAATATCCATAAGGAGCACGTAAATATGAATTCATGAAATACTGTCTTTCAAATGTTGCACCGGCAGTTATCAAATGGTTTCCTTTATTAATAGTTACATTGTCAGTAACACTAAATACATTATTCTCGACATCATTAAAAGGAGTAAACAATTCTGTACCCAATGTCATATACTGCTTACCGTCCTTGTAAATATCAACCATTGGAAACGCATCTCCCTTAGTTGTACGAGAATCTCGGATATGGGTATAAGTCACTAATAATTTGTTTTGTACTGAAGAAGAAAAATTGCTATTCAACTCACCGGAAAGAGACGTTACAATATTTCTAAAACCATAGTTGGAATTTCCAAATGCAAATGCATCAACCCCATAACGGTTTGAATTAGCTTTAGTGATTACTGAAGAAGTTGAACTAATACTAGCATCATTTTCTGATTTCACTGTGTTAAAACGTAATGACAGTTTATGACTTTTATTAATATTCCAATCCAAACGAGCCATAAGCTTCCAATTTTTACTCTCGAAATCATCAAATTTATCATAACTTCCCGGATCATATCCATATTTATCCTTTACAAAATCACTTATTGTCTTCAAATCCTTTATCCAAGTTCTAGAAATATGATTTTGATTATCCCCACTTCCACCTTCTTCTTGACTAGGAGTCCACAAAATACCAGGGCTAGTACTATTTTCTAATTCTCCATTTACAAAAAAGAATAGTTTATTTTTTATTATCGGAGCTCCTAATGTAAAGCCATACAAACTGGATTTATAACTTTCCACATTAGGAACGTCAACATCGTTAATAGATTTTCCTATAAAATTCTTTGGTTTCTGATATGTATAAACTGTTCCCTTTAATTCGTTTGTACCACTCTTGGTTACAGCATTAATAGAAGCTCCCGTAAAATTGGAATACGTAACACTATAAGGAGAAACATTAACGCTAATTTCATCAATTGCATCAAGTGAAATAGGCTGCGCATCTCCACCCGGCAAATTATTAGTACTCAAACCAAAATTATTGTTCAAAGCTGCACCATCCACAGTTATTGTATTATAACGTCCATCACGTCCGGCAAAAGAATTACTGCCACCCGCATAAGGAGAAAGTTTAGTAAAGTCAGTAATACTACGATTAATAGTAGGCAATGTCGTTAACTGACGCTCACTCACATTCGTTACAGTCCCCATCTTCTCTACTGTTTTCTGTGCTGTTACTATAACTTCATCCAATAATTCAGAACTTTCCTTTAAAACTACATTTAAAGTGTATACTTCTCCTAACGATAAATTTACACCTTTATAAATAGCAGTCTGATAACCAACATAAGAAACTTCAACTTTGTAAGGACCACCGGTACGCATACCTTGCAAATTAAATTGACCACTGATATTAGTCACTGTACCATAACGTGTACCTGACGGCTCGTGGATTGCAACCACAGTCGCTCCAATGATAGGTTCATCTTGTGCTGTAACCTTACCACTCATACTAGAAGTGGTAACCTGCGCACTAACGGTAGCAATGACCATGAGCATCGCCGCTACTAAAAAAGATCGCATTCTCTTTAACATAAATGTAGTTGATTAGTTAATATAAATTGTTTGCTTTTAAAAACTGTGCACAAATATAATTAATAATATTTAGAACTACATTACGATTATACTACAATTTTTTAAGAGAGATAAACGTTTTCCCCTGTTATAAAATGATAAAGGCTCCACAATATTTGCAGAGCCTTTTATTTTGAAACAGAAAGCATTAGAAATGCTTCAATCTATTACTTTATACTAGTCAGTCATTAACTTTCTATAACGAACACGTTTTGGTTCTTCATTTCCCAAACGTTTCATTTTATTTTCTTCATATTCTGAATAAGAACCTTCGAAGTAGAATACATTGGAGTCTCCTTCAAAAGCAAGGATATGTGTACAGATACGGTCGAGGAACCAACGGTCGTGCGAGATAACTACTGCACAGCCGGCGAAATCTTCCAAACCTTCTTCCAAAGCACGTAGTGTGTTTACGTCGATATCATTGGTAGGCTCATCGAGCAACAGTACATTACCTTCTTCTTTCAAAGCCATCGCCAAGTGTAAACGGTTTCTTTCACCACCGGACAGTACGCCGCAGAGTTTTTCCTGATCACCTCCCGAGAAATTGAAACGGGAAAGGTATGCACGCGCATTCACATCACGTCCACCCATACGGATCAACTCATTACCACCGGAAATTACCTGATATACACTCTTATTCGGATCAATATCTCTGTGCTGCTGGTCTACATACGCCACCTTTACAGTCTCTCCTACTTCAAATTCTCCTTTATCCACTGTTTCCAATCCCATAATCAGGCGGAACAATGTCGTCTTTCCCGCACCATTAGGGCCAATCACACCGACAATACCATTAGGAGGAAGCATAAAGTTCAAATCGTCAAACAACAGTTTATCACCGTATGCTTTAGCCACATGTTTGGCTTCAATGACCTTATTACCCAGACGGGGACCATTCGGAATAAAGATTTCAAGTTTCTCTTCTTTCTCCTTCACGTCCTCATTCAGCAATTTGTCATAAGAGTTAAGACGTGCCTTACCTTTCGCCTGACGGGCTTTCGGAGCCATGCGTACCCATTCCAACTCACGTTCCAGTGTTTTACGACGTTTGCTGGCGGTCTTTTCTTCCATTTCCATACGTTTGGTCTTCTGTTCCAACCAGGAAGAGTAGTTACCTTTCCAGGGGATACCTTCACCACGATCCAGTTCAAGAATCCATCCGGCAACGTGATCAAGGAAGTAACGGTCGTGCGTCACAGCAATAACCGTACCTTCATATTGTTGTAAATGTTGTTCCAACCAGTCGATAGACTCTGCATCCAAGTGGTTGGTAGGTTCGTCCAGCAAAAGCACATCCGGTTTCTGCAGCAACAAACGGCAAAGAGCTACCCGGCGACGTTCACCTCCGGAGAGATTTTCTACCGGCTGATCTTCAGGCGGACAACGGAGAGCATCCATCGCACGCTCCAACTTGCTATCCAGATTCCATGCATCAGTTGCATCAATGATATCTTGCAATTCACCCTGGCGAGCAAAAAGAGCATCCATCTTATCCTGATCCTCATAATACTCCGGCAAACCGAATTTCTGATTGATTTCTTCGTATTCTGTCAGTGCGTCAACAATGGGTTGCACACCTTCCATCACTACTTCTTTTACTGTCTTTGTGTTGTCTAAATAAGGTTCCTGTGCCAAATACCCCACGGAATATCCCGGAGAAAACACGACTTCTCCCTGAAAGGATTTCTCCAAACCGGCGATGATCTTCAATAACGTTGATTTACCAGAGCCGTTCAAACCGATAATACCGATTTTCGCTCCATAGAAAAACGACAGGTAAATGTCTTTCAGCACATTCTTATTAGGAGTGAAAGCTTTGCTCACTCCTACCATTGAGAAGATAATTTTTTTATCGTCAGCAGCCATAATGTATGATTATATATTGTTGATAATGGCACAAAGATAAGAAAAATGTTTGAATTCTTTTGGAGTTATAAAAAAATGTTCTACCTTTGCACCCGCATTCGAAAGAAAGCACTGAAGGACTGATTCGCTAGCTCAGCAGGTAGAGCACAACACTTTTAATGTTGGGGTCCTGGGTTCGAGCCCCAGGCGGATCACCAAACAAAGATGAAAATCAAAGAAAATCCCTGATAACCAACAGTTATCGGGGATTTTTAGTTTCTACCCACCTCCTCTTTTTACGCAGAATACAGCAACTTTCACAGGCCAATTCGGTGGAGTAAGATTCCGACCAAAAAAGTCCACCGAATAAGATTGCTTTGCGTTGATACACACAGTTTTGCGTAGTCGCACTTCTGGCTTTGAAACTTAATTTTGCAAACAAAAAGTATCAAGCCATGCAAAGAAACTATTTTTCGATTCTCTTCTTTATCAGAAGAACAAGACTGTTGAAGAACGGTGAAGCACCTATCGGACTGCGAATCACCGTAAACGGACAACGTGCCGAAATGCAAATCAAGCGCAGCGTTGCCGAAGAGCGTTGGAACGCATCCAAAGGATGTGTGACGGGAAAAGACCGGAAAGCCTTGGAACTGAACCAGTATCTGGAATCTGTCAGGACAAAGATTTATCAGATACACCGTGAACTGCTGCAAGACGGCAAACCTATCACGGCCCTCACCATTATACAAAAGTTCAATGGTGAGGGCGAATCTCCTAAGATGCTCTTGGAAGTATTCCGTGAACATAACAAGAAGTATAGGGAGCTTATAGACCGTGATTATGTGAAAGGCACGGTTTTGAGGTATGAAAGGACTGTCCGCTATTTGGAAGAAATGCTTCAAAGCCAATACAATCTGAAAGATATTCCGTTGAAGGAGCTGAACCATGAATTCGTCCTGAACTTTGAACACTTTGTAAAGGTGCAGAAGAATTGTGCTCAAAATGCGGCTGTCAAGTACCTGAAAAACTTGAAGAAAATCACACGGCTTGCGCTGGTCAACAAATGGATTACCGATGACCCGTTCACTGAAATCCGCTTTCACCAGACACAGAGCAACCGTGACTTCTTGACGGAAGAGGAACTCAATGCCATCATCAATAAGAAGTTTGATATACAACGCCTTGAAACCGTCCGTGATATTTTTGTCTTTTGTGCGCTAAGTGGCTTGGCGTTCACGGATGCGCAGCATCTGACACCGGAGCATATCACACAAGACTGCAACGGGGACTATTGGATAAGGAAGCCACGCGAAAAGACAAACAATATGTGCAACATCCCCTTGCTGGATATACCACGGATGATTGCGGAGAAATACAAGAACCATCCCGAGTGCATCAAAAGAGGTGTGGTATTGCCTGTTCCGTCCAATCAGCGGATGAACAGCTACCTCAAAGAGATAGCGGATGTATGTGGTATAAAGAAGACCTTAAGTACACATATCGCCCGGCACACCTTTGCCTGCATTGCCATAGCCAACAAGGTGTCTATGGAATCTATCGCAAAGATGTTGGGGCACTCCGACCTCAGAACAACTAAAATCTATGCAAAGCTGATGGATAAGACGGTTTCCGAAGAAATGAATATCTTGAAACGAAAATTCAGCGTAGTATGAACAGAGGAATAATAACAATCAGTGAAACGGGTGCAGTCACTATACCGACCGCACCTGTATGGATGACACAATTTGAGATAGCCGACCTGTTCGGAGTATTTTCTTGTAACATCAGTAAAGCGATTCATGTTATATATAAGAATAAGGAGTTGAACGAATGTGATACGATGAAGTATATCAAGCAATCGGACGGCATCAGTTATGATGTTTATAACCTTGAAATGATTATAGCCATTGCATTCAGAATATGCAGTAAAGAAAGTGCATTGTTCAGACGGTTTGTAATAAATGAAATCAACGTCACCAAGAAAGAGACTCCTATAACATTATTTCTCTCTTGTGGCAGAGGTCATAACCGATGGTACAGTTGAAGTATATCCCACCAGCCACCTGTTCCCGATGCTCGGATGCAAAGGTAGCGTATGGCTTTGACGGCAGCGGCAAGGTCGGGCGTCAGAACCGTTTCGGGCAGAATCTTCCTCCTGCGGAGCGTATTCAGCCCGAAAACCTTGCCTTGCCGACCATACGCTCGAAAGGCATCCGACAACGGAAACAAGCGACTGACGGGAAATCAGAAGATATAAATGAACGGCTTACAGACGAAGCGGAATTTTGATGCTTCATCCGTAAGCCGTTCATTTTTCTTCTTTTTGCCACAAGTCCATTGCTTCTGCAATTTATAGGGCAGACGGCAAACTGCGCTCCTTTAAGAAAATCAGACTGCCGTTTGTCGGTAAGCGGAGCGGTAGCCATCATTCAGCATCCTTTCGATGTCCGATTCACGGTAAAGGATTTTACCGCCCAATTGGATATAGGCTATCCGCCCTTCATTGCGGTAATCTTGAAGTGTTCTTCGGCTCACCTTCAACCGTGCCGATACCTCTTTGTCTGTGAAGAAACGTTCTCCACCCAATGTCGGGCGGTAGTTGGCAGTCAGATGCTCGTAGTTATCCAACAGACGGTCAAGGCTGCCCATGAAGTGAATTATCCACTCGTTGTCTTTGTTAATCAATTCGTTCATGTTACTTTGGATTTAGTGGGTATTGTTATTATACTTTATTTATTGCACTGAGATTATATCGTCCGTCCTTTGAATCTCGCTTCTTTTCGTCTATCCTCCACAACGGAAACGATACGCTGCACATCTTCGGGACGGTAATACGTCTTATGGTTTATTTGTGAGTAGGCAAGCGTACCGTTGTCCCGCAGAGTCTGCAACGTGCGGGGACTGATGTTCAGCATCCGGCACACGTCCTGATTGTCCATCCACTCACTTATTCTCTTTTCGCCGTGCCGCTGGCAGATTGCTTCCATACGGTGAACGAAGCGGTCGAATTTGGCGACCATCGCCTCAAAGGTTTTTCTTTCGATAGATACGATTTCCATATACGTTATTCTTTGATGTTATTGTTTCTTTTGCCGCAAAGGAATATATAATCCGTTATCCGACAATGGATTTTCTAAAAGTGGAAGCATGTGGCACCGGTATGGCATAGGTTGTCCGGGGTAATACTTATTGCTATTACCTTAATTGGGGATTTTAGCAAGAATGTCAAGAGCTAAATAAGGGTTTAATTCTATTTCATCCATGAGTATGCCTTTGCTCGTTCCGTTATTCATATCCGGCAAATCGGAGAAGTCTGCACCATTGCTCATACCGCATAAGGCAAAACCATACAAAATTGCCTAACAGAATCCAAGTCCTTGACTAACTGCACTAAAGCTTATTACTTTGCTCCCGACAAACGGTCAACTATGCGCATACAGACCAACAAGTATTCACTTAAACAAGAAACGAAAATGAGTAAGAAATTCAAAAACATCGAGAACGATGAAGCGTTCAAGAACTTCAAGTTGGAAGACTATATGCCTTCCATGCCCGAGCACAAATCGGAAGAGGTTTCTTCCGCAGTAGAACAAGAGCCTGTTGAGGAAGGGGACAGTCTCTTTCCCGTGTTGGATGAGCCGGACACATCCATAGTGCAGACGGCTGTATCGGAATCTCGTATACAGGAACAGAAGACAAGTGTGGAATCAGATGACGAGGTAGTGGAAACTGCCATAGATACGGGCAACACTCCCGTGGAACGGACAATCGCCAGACGTACCAGCGGCAAACAGCGCAGGCTGTCATTGGACGAATACCGTGCCGCCTATCTACAAGTGCCCAAGATAGCCGACCGCAAGCCCGTGTTCGTCAGTGGGGAGGTACGTGACAGGTTGGACGAGATTGTCCGCCGCCTCGGTGGACGTGGCATGAGTGTATCGGGGCTGGTCGAGAACCTCGCCCGTCAGCACCTGTTCTTCTACGAGAATGACATTGAACAATGGCGTAAATTGTAGGAATTAAGACAAGACCAACCAGATATTTTTAGGGTGCTTTTAGAGTTGCTCTAAATCACTTGTAACGAAGTTTGGAGGGGCAAGTTTATGTTTCGGGCAGACCGAAACCACTTGCCCAGCTCCAAACCTCGCAGGGAAGGTACATCTCGTTGGTCTATCTTATGTACAATTATTACAATCAGTGATTAAACTAAAGAACAGATATTTATGGACAAGGAAAAAAGGAAGAACAATGGACGGGAACGAACTAACAAAGGCGGTCGGCCCGTCAAGGGAGTTACCGAGAAACTGAAATACCGTGTCACGGTGAAAATGGCTACAGAGGACTACTATCTGTTAAAATCCAAAGTAAAGTCGGCTGGCGTTTCTACCAGCGAGTTCATTCGCGGTTGTATTACAGAGGGTGGTGTAAAGGAACGGCTATCTAAAGAGCATGGCGACCTTATCCGTAAACTATGCGGTATGGCGAACAATCTGAATCAACTGGCACGAAAGGCGAATGCCGAGGGCTACACCTCCGTATTTGTCACTTGCCGTACACTGATGATAGAGATAGACAATCTTGTAAACCGGATACGCCTATGATAGCAAAAATCATGAAAGGCTCTGACTTCAAGGGTGTGGTTTACTACATACTGAACAATGAGAAAGGTACTCAAATCATTGATGCGGACGGCTTATTTCTGGAAAATAACGATACGATAGCGCAAGGATTTATCGGTCAGGCACAAATAAATCCGAGAGTGGCAAAGACTGTCGGACATATCGCATTGAGTTTTTCTAAGGAAGATGCGCCACGACTAAACAATGCGGTCATGGCACAGATTGCCCGTGAGTATATGGAACGGATGGTTATCAAGGACACACAGTACATCATCGGGCGACACTTTGACAAGGAGCATCCGCATGTGCATATTGCGTTCAACCGCATCGACAATAACGGCAAGACCATATCCGACAGGAACGACCGCTTCCGCAGTGAGCGTATTTGCAAGGAACTTACCAAGAAGTACGGGCTTCACTTCTCTAATGGCAAGGAGCAGGTGAAGATTGACCGATTGTGTGAACCGGACAAAACAAGGTATGGGCTATACCAAATCTTAAAAACGGAGGTTGGTAGATGCAAGGGGTGGGATACCCTGCTTGATAGATTGGAACGGCAGAGTGTAGATGTGCAGTTCAAATACAAGGGACATACGGATGAGATTCAAGGCATAGTCTTTACCATGAACGGCTATCGTTTCAACGGTTCCAAGGTGGACAGGCAATTCAGTTACTCCAAGATTGATTCGGCATTGAGCCGTAACAATTACGGGGAACGGCAGATGCAACCGCAACCACAGACTTATCAGGAAGAAATAAGCCTAATTTCTAATAGTAGTGGCAGTCTTATTGAGGGTTCATTAGGATTGTTCTCTTCAAGCAATGTGCCGGAGGAACAACAGCCATACGACCCGTATTTGAAAAACAAGAAAAAGAAAAAACAACGTAAAATCAACTGGTAATCATGGCAGACAACAATGTATTCATCCTCTTTGAGGAAATCAAGACCGCCTTAAAAGGTATAAACGGCAAATTGGAAGAGTTGCCCAACGTGGCAAATCAACAGCCGAAAAACGGAGATGTCCAACAGAATTTTTCTCCGATTAAAGATACAATTGTGGAAACAATAAAAGTTCAATCAGATGATATTAAGGACTTGTTGGCAAAGCAATGGAAGGCTTACGCTCAGCTTTCCACCCTGACACTGCACCACCTTGATGCAATCAAGAAGTCGCAGGATGAACAAGGCATACGACAAGAACAGCAACCGCAGGAGCATATCCATCGGCATAACTTTGACATCAAGTCAAGCAAAGTCTTTTCTTTCGTTGTGGGGTTGGGTGCGGTATGCACCTTATCATTATGGGGCAATGTTGCACAATGGCAGTCCAAAAGGCAGTATGCTGATGATGCATTGAAGTTCCGAGCCATCCGCTCTTGGGGTGGTTGCTCTGCCAACGAAGTACTTTGGTTGAACAAGGTGTTTGACAACAATCGTAACGAGGAAGCCATCAAATGGATTAAGGAACAGGCTGATGGTTATGACAATAGGTTGAAGGTCGTATCAGACAGCATTATGCAGGAGAGTATCAAATCAAAATAGAACTAAATTAGTATAGGTTAAGGTATATACCAAATATAAAATTTTCGTTTCGGAATGGCTATCCCATTCCGAAACGGTTGTCTTACATATTTTGTTTTTGATTATGAAGAACTGTCTATCATTCTGTTTCAATTCGTTCTTCGTTGAACTCCTGCTTCTTGATTCGACGAATCAGGTAGGCAATTGCTTTTGGCGCTTTTTCACGGCACACTCCCAGTTGTACAAGGAATTCCTTCTCAGTAGCATCGGAGTTGAATAGATCTACCAACTCACAGTTGTTGTCTGACTGCTTGTCCAACTTCAGGTTACGGCATTGCATCAGTGTACGCAAGGCGAGAATACCAAGGTCGTACTTTGGACGTGCTTCTATTAGTTTTCGCATCAAGTCAAGTCCTGGATCGCCTATGTGCATCTCATTGAGCATAGCAATCATAAAGAGTACCTTTGCGTCAGGGGTCGCCATCTCAAACACGTTTGCAAGTTGACAGTTTGTTTCATCTGCCTCTTTGTAGCGCTTGAGTTTAGCCAAAGCACGTGACTTGATGTACATGGCTTCCGGGCATTGGTGCTTTGCCAGCACATCCTCAATGTAAACCAATGCATCATCGTACTTATTCTCATAAAGGCTGAGCAGAGCCACAAGGAATTTTGGTGCCCAATGGCTTGCATGAAGTAGGCACTCCGGTACGTTCTCAATGACTCCATAGAGATGTTCGTCACATACCAGTATGTCAAGAAAACGCTTCGCCTGCTGCATAGCCTCCTTGATGTCGCCATTCTCTGCCTTCTTCGCTACGAGCATAAGATACTGTCTGGAAGCCTCATCATAGTCATTGTGCTGGAGTGCTTCATATACAGCCTTACCACTCTCTATTTCGTTGTCTATCTGCTGCTCGTTATTGTACTCACTTGCATAAGTGAGTACCTCACGACTGGTGTGGGCATACTGAGGGATGACGTTCTTCGACAAGAAAAGACCTTCTAACGAACGAACACGGCTCAGTGCTACATAGAGTTGTCCTGCTGCAAACATGCCACGGCTGAGATCTAGCGAGAGTTTGTCAAAGGTCATTCCCTGACTCTTGTGAACAGTGATTGCCCATGCCAGTTTCAGAGGATACTGGGTGAATGTTCCTGTGAGTTCCTTCTTCATCTTGCGCTCCTCCTTATTGTAGTCGTAGCTGTACGACTCCCACGAGCAGCAAGGAACCACGTAGGTCTCTCCGTTGTTGAGTGTCACACTAATCTCGTCCTTTGTGAGTTTAGTCACCTTGCCAAGTGTTCCGTTTGCCCAACGTTTTTGCTGGTCGTTTCGAGTAAACATCACCTGCGCACCAACCTTCAGACGAAGTTCCAGGTCAACTGGGAATTTCTTTTCCTCGAATTTTCCGTTAACGGTTCCTTCATAGACAAACTCCTCTGCTTCAATTTCCTCAAGGTGTTGAAGATTGATTTTATCTGCCGTTTTGTTGATAGATGCCAGCGTAATGACTGCTCCGTCATCTTCTGTTGGAGTGCATACTCTTTCATTGAGATGCATAATGTCTTCTGGTGTCACCTTGTTCAGTCGCACATTCTCCAGTATGTGTAGGAAATGCTCGTCATCCTGTCGGTATACTTTGCGGAACTCTATCTTCACCAGACGCATACGCTTGATAGCATTCGATTTGTAGAAGAAAAAATCGTCCGTCTGATACAAATCTTTCAGCATGTCTTTCTCCGGGCCTTGCTTCACAACCGGAGGCAACTGGAACATATCACCAACGAAGATTATCTGTTTACCTCCGAATGGCATATTGTTCCTGAGTGCCTTGCGCATGGTGTAATCAATGGCATCCATTATATCGCATCTTACCATTGATACCTCATCAATGATGATGGTGTCTGCATGGAGTAACGTCAGAACCTTTGTCTCGTTCATCTTACCACACGTGCCTGGTGTACACACTTCCATTGGTAAACCAAAGAAGGAGTGTATGGTGTCACCACCTGCAAGGATGGCTGCCACACCTGTTGGGGCAAGAGTAATGAACTGCTTTCCTGCCAACTTCTGCACGTTGTGAAGGAAGGTTGTCTTACCAGTTCCGGCACGTCCTGTAAGGAAGAAGCTGGAGTTTGTGTTGGCAACGAGCTCGTATGCAAGCTGCTGTTCGTGATTCTGTGGGTCTATCTGTGTGTTCTGCATATCCTATTTCTGTTCGATTTGTGGGAGTATTTGTGTGAGACGTGTGTTGAAGTCACTATCGAGAAAACTCTTGTAACAACCATCGACAATTGCCTTCGACTTTTCTTCAAGTTCTGCTTGTGGTATACTACTCTTCTGTGCCTTGAGCACCCCTTCAATGTAGTTACGCACCATAATTTCCGATTCTTTACGAATAAACTCTTCGTTACGGAATTCCTTCTCGTAGTCCTTCTTCTGTACGAGTTCAAGGCGTTTGCCGTTGAAGGCGTAGATTTCGATGCCGTCGATGTATGTCCAGCTGTGGTAGAGTCCCACCTTCTCAACAACTACGATGCGGTCGCAGAATCTTACACCTTTGTAGTAACGGTGTCCGTTTGCACTCTCGTATTCCTCACAGAGGAACATCTTCTGCCCTTCGTCCCATACAGGCACGTGAACGCGTGGATTACCAAATGTCGGCAGGATGCTGTCGAACAAATCTTTGTTGATTGCTTTGGTCAATGTCGCCATATCGATTTGTGTTTTTTCTTGTTTTTGACTTTGTTCTCTGTTTGTGTGCATGATGGCTAAGCTAGGCTTTTCTGATGAGTCGCTTCAATCATGCTTCGTGAGAAGTCTATGAGTTGACTCTCTGCTATTATGCGACCCATTGCCTTTGCCTGACCAGCAAGGAAATCCTTCAGCATGAGAATGCTTTCTTCCTTGGCACTTCGTTCGTTGAAGCATCGCCAGTTACAACCGCCCCAGAACTTCTGAGCAATAATGTTTGCCTTCTGTCCGTTCCATGCAAACAACGTGATGCCATTGAGGAAAGTGTGAGCATAGCCTTCCCCGATGTGGTAGAAAACCGCCAAGCGGTCAGAGAAACGGATTGCCCGGTAATAGGTGTTGCCAGCCGTGCTGGTGTAACCGAGAGTGAGGTACACGTTCTTCTCTGGATTGTAGGTGAGAGAACTGCCCGAGAGAGCTGGAAGTGCCTTTGCGACAACAAGTGCGAGTGCTGTATTCATCGTTCGTATGATTTTGATTGTTTAGCGGAATAGGCCGCTAACCTCTGTTTAGATAGATAAAATTATAAACAAAACCAACCCTCTCGGAAGTGTGGTACACAAGCTACTGTGTTTTTCATCCACTTTGCAAGTTTTCTTTTGGAAGTATGGTTCCTAATGTTTTGAAACCATTGTCACCAAAAAGGTACTATTTCTTACCTGCGAAGTAAGCTGTGATTGCAGTACTGATTGCCGAGCAGATTGCCGCTGCGAGCATCCATCTATCTTTCTCTGTCATAGAAGTTTCTGTTTTTTGTGATTGCTGTGTTTCCATTTGCGATCTGGTTTTAGTTTCCACCAACAAATTACAGCGTCAACTTCGTGGTGGTTTCGAAGTTTGACGCTGCAAAGTTGCTAACTATTTCTGTAAACGAAGCAAGAACTTATGATTCTATTGGTTCCTTCCTGTTTGGAACCATTCGCTATTGCTTTTATCTTGGTTATAGGTAGAGTGAAGCCAAGTTTTTAACTCTTTCTGTGAAGACTTCGCGAACCTCAAGTGGTGACATGACCTCAAGTCCTGCACCCATCTGTAGCACACGGCCAATAAACTCATTGTTCAACTCTACATCTACAGAGAACTCGGCATACTTACCATCTTCATATTCTCCGAATGGTTTTACAACCTTGTAAGAGAGATGCAGAGGCTTTGTGTCTATCAATTTAAATATATAATGTTCGTGCGCACGTATGATTATATGCTCTTTTTTGCAGTCCTTCATGTGACTCACACCAACAATATCATTAAAGAACTCATCATAAAAATGTTCAGGAGCGGATATATATTCTACCTTACTTCTCTCACGAGGTCTTGCTTGTATTCTATCAAGTGCGATGTTATAACCATAATTCGGTTCTCTATCTTCTGCATGACCAAACAAATGCCATCGCCCGTTGTACTCCTTCAGATAATGTGGGTGGAACATCAATATCACCTGTCCTTCATCGAATGGCTTGTACTCAATCTCCATCACCGTCTTGTTAGTAATGGCTTCATAGAGTAGAGGAAGGTATTCTATATTGGTCAATATACGATCAAGACTTGTGCAAATCACCTGCTCGCCCTTCTGTCGTTTTTTCTTTATGTCGAGCAAGTCCTGGCAATCCTTGAAGAAGTATTCCAACCATGACTTAGGAAAGAATCCTGCCGAATCTTGACAAAACTTCCAATATTGGCGAAGGTTGTTAATCACTTTGGCATTCCGCATATCCGCAAGAGGATCATCATCCTTACCTATATAACGGAAATGCTTATTACGGTTGTTACCTTCTTCTTCAAAACAATTTTCTCCTACTTTCTCTAAAATGGCTTTCTTTAGTGTGCTTACAATTTTTTTCAATTCACCATAACCATCGCAGTTGGATAGATTAGTCGGCAGTTCCTTCGTTGGTATACCAAGCCGTTCTGCCATTATATCAGCATAAGTAACCCATCGATGACTCATTAGCCACCGATAGGTTATCAAAGCAAACTCAGCCTTATAACTTTCTCCGTCAAAGAGATTCTTGCGTTGCATTATTCGTCAGGCTGAATATTGATTGCATAGTACCAAGGTAAAGAGGGATCATTTTTATTCTTTCCTATCTTTACTTTGAATACAACATTCTTTATTGCTTCATAATCGCAATCCTTTGGGGAAATGGCAAAACCATTTTTGTTATCAATAGTACAAAAGCCTTTTGGACCTTTCACATATTTAAGATCTCCGTTTATTATACCATGGACTATTTCTCCATCTTTGTAATTACCTAAATCATTTATGACCTTTGTCTTTTTACTTGTTCTTGTTTCAAACTGCGTAAGATCAATTTTGCCAACTATTTTAGGCTGTGGAGTTGACGTGGATGAAGTAACATAGTTTAAAGAAAGATTATCCGATCCGACAGGTATATTATTTTGATTATCAATTTCTTTGTCGCAATAATCGCTAATCTCGGCAAGTTGTTCTACTGAGTTTTCTGTAACTTTACTAAATTGATATAAACCAAGACCACTATATCTAAAACCAATTTTACCTCTTAGATAAGTTTTGCCTTCATCTGCTAAACTATTGAAATCACTTGCTGGGAAAAAGGCTTCCAAACCACATGGCAATTTCACCCATCCTTTTCTTCTCTCTATCTTAGAGATAACAACTTCAAAGACTCTTGCCTCATCAATCTGGGATGGTTGCAAAATACAGTGTGCGTCATATTCTTCGCCCATATAAGAGAATGCTGACAAAGCAGATTTTTCGAAAGACTCAGCTAATTCACCTGCTAATTTAAAATATTTTTTGGCATTTCTTATATAATCTTCGTTATATGAGTTACTATTAATAGCCATAGCACTATAGCAGACAGCCAAGTAATATGCAGCCTTAAGTTTACCGCCTCCATTTTTTCTATTGATTTCATACTGATGCAACCACTCTATTAGAAGATTGACAGCTTCGTCCAATGAAAATTCTTCATTTCCACTCATTTTATACCAAAAGATGCTCTCATAGCTATCCATATCATTTTGAGATCTTTGGTACTGCAAAACTCTTGAAACTTCTATTCTATCAGACGTAGATAGATGTCCCATAGCCCATACCATATTATTCCTGTTCCTATTTGTCTTAAGACCTTCGGTTCTGGCATAAAGTACAGAAGTGACAAATTGCTTTCCATAAAAAGACTTGTTACTTGACGTACTTGATTCATACAATTTTCGATAGTGATCAACCGCAGCTTGGGGATTTCCAATTACCTGACGGTGGAAAGCTCTTATCCTATTGTATGTCCTCATTGATTGAACCATATATGTTTGCCCTTCGTCATATGTTTGGCAAATATTACCTAGTTGATTTAAACTGTTTCCAAGGAATTCAATCATATCGATGTAAATAGGATCATTGTCACAAAAAGAATAATCATCAGCATCTTTGAGCAATTTCGACAATTTTAGACATTCGCAATATAATTGGCACTGAGCTGTGAATCCATAAGGACTAGCTTGATTTCTTTCAATGCTTTCTTCAAAATTTTTTTTTGCTTGAAGCATCCATTTTTGGATTAAATCCTCGAAATCGTAGAAATCGTATGAAGAATCATTTTTGATTTTTGCAATACAATTTTCAATTGATTGAATCTTTCTAAGATTAAGCATACCCATCATGTGGTAATTGTCATCTGCATTGGGTGAAAGCTCTATTGCCTGAGAAATCAAATTTTCTGCCAACATGTATAACTCGTCATTATATAGGACTTTTTTTGAGAAGGCCTGCTCATATAGATATCGACCATAATGGCCTAAGAATACTGCATCATCAGGATAAGTATCAACCAAGGCATTGTAGATTTCTTCAGGACGCTGATCATTGGACATAATATCCTGAATTAATTTTGCAAATTTTGAACGTTCCTCATCTACACTATCTTTGAAATCCGATCCTCTACGAAGTACAAAAACCCCATAGAGCATATCTTTATCCCATAATCCAATAGTACCAATTTTTTCGCATTCCTTTAGAAAGTTAACGGCAATTTGCGAGACTCTTAATCTCCAATCCATACCCCAGACCTTATTTAGTATAGGTAATGCAAATGACTGATACCTAGGTCTCCAGCACCCTGATAGCTTATCTTCTTCGTCTGACTCCTGAATAATTAGTTTTCTTATTGTATCAACCCATTCGTAGTCTGTAGTTACTTCATGGTAAAGCGATTTAACTAAATTCTGGTTTAAAGATCTGTCTGCGTAGTATGTAGTAAAGGCAATATATCCTACAAAATACTTTAAATTTTCAGGCATGTCATTCATAAAAGCACCGACATAATCATTTAACCTATCACTTGTTATATCATCGTTTAGCTTTAATGGGAAATCAACTACCTCTAATCCATTTTTAACTTCTCTTGAGTTCAACTTATAAATGCAACTTTTTGGGTGCGGATAATAAGCAATAAAAACATTTATTTTTCA